>Ga0308310_1000050_pt1 | contig 37884 bp, 26 predicted proteins | sample HotsprSampleMS65_FD_203672 | JGI IMG/M metagenome (GOLD analysis project Ga0308310, IMG submission 203672) | Hot spring phototrophic mat microbial communities from Mushroom Spring, Yellowstone National Park, Wyoming, United States - 20090730_MS65 ...
CCCTTGACCAGGTAAGGAGGGACTAGCCCGTTTTGTTTCGCCACTCCTACCCAATCCCTTGAAATCAGAAGCCGTTTCAAGGGAGAGAAGTCTCTGAGACTCTCAAGGCAGGAGAAGGCGTGGGCTACGGAGAGAACTTGCCAGCTTTTTTGTAAGGTTTGTGCCCTACCCCTCACCCGTTCCATCTTGCGGTTGACGGTTTGTTGGGCAGCTGACTCGCTCTCCCCGCTGTCTAGCAAAGACCTAAGCAAAAGCCTCAACTCTCCTTTCAGTCTTCTCAAATCGCTTCTTAGCTTATTCCTTTTATATTCGTTTTTCTCCGTTTCTATTTCTTTCCTAAGCTTAGCAATCCTATCTTCCATCTTTGCCACTGAGTACGACAGGAACTCCTTATCTTCTAAAAGCTTTCGGTAGTTCTTAGGTAATCTTTCTTTGAATCCAAGCCCGCGTTTTGCTATTACGTAAGCACCCGCCTTGTCTTTGTCTATGTTGTAAAGCGGTGCATACTTCAGCTTGCCAATGATTGACGTGTAAGCTGGATTGACCTTGATGACTTGAATGCCATTTCGCCTCGCTACAATCTCAATCTTTTGCAGCAACCCTTTGTATATCCACTTCTGCAGTTTTTGTCTCAGTTTGGGTAATCCATCTCCTCTCTTACCTTTTGGGAGCTTCTCTAAATTCTCCACAACGATCGCTTTTCTTTCTCTTTTAGCGATCTCCACTACCTGATGGGCAACTTGCCAGCTTAAGTACTCTCTTTTCTCTGAACTGCCCTCTAACAGACTGTCTAAGCTGATCCGCTCATACTTCTCTAAGTTACCATCCTTTGCCGTATGAACTAACGCCAAGTGAAAAGGGTAAGCATTGATGTCAATCCCCATGACGCCGTTATCCTTTGTAATACTTACTTCTGGAAGCTTCTCTTCTTTACTGAACTGTGCGTAGATTTTTCCGTTCCTGAGTTTCAGTCGTACTGTGTAGGGGAACCAGTCGCCTGTCTTCTCAGCGTGCTCTATACTGCTTATAAAGTCTATCCACTTGTCGGTTTTTCTTTTGACTGACCGAGTCACCCGCGCCCACACGTACTCGCCGTTACCTAGATTAACCCTTAGACACCATTGATTGTTCAGATTCACAAGCCTAAGGTTTAGATTGCCCTCTCTTGATTTGTCCCCTCTTGAACACAAAATGCCATACCTTCTTTCCTCCCATTTTTGTCTTAGTGTCTCCCTGCTCTTACCTGTTAAGTGTTTTTTCTTTAGCTGTTCAAATATTTCTCTTGAACCAAACACAAGCTTTTTGGGATTTTGCTCTCTTTCTAGGCAAGATTCCAGAGTTTGCTGTGCCAGAAGAATCGCATCGTCCGAATATCGGGTGTTTATTCCATACTTTCGGGCTAGTAGTTTTTTCAGCTCTTTTCTTTCCGCTCCCTCCATCAGTCTTTTGTAGGCAGACCTGACCATTGATGAGAACTTACGCATGAGGGTTAATACCCGCCCCTTATCCTCATCTTTGTCAAATGCCAATAAACACTCTACTGTTATGAAGTTGCTATCAATCTTTTTCCCCGTCGGCATTTTTAGAACGTCTTTGTTCATAAATTCTGCCTACACTTATTGACTACAACTATCTCCATCTTAAAACTATCGAAAAATCCTTTACACTCTTTTACACTTAGAAGCTTCATAGCCATACGATGTTATAAATATACAAATTTGTACAGAAGTTAGCAGCTGTTGCTAGCCTCGTCTTCCTCTAACTCTTCTAGTTCTTCCTCAGAGTCTTCGTAGCCGTAGTACATTTTGTAGTATATCCTCGACAGCTTATATTCTTTACGTTCTAAATGGCTTTTTAGCTCTTCTATCTCATATTCTGTTTCTTTTATTTTTTTTTCTTCTAGTTTTGCTATTTTATCTTTCAAAGATAAAATCTCTTGGCTGATGTTTGTGAATTCCTGAATGGTTTCCTTAGATGTTGTGCTCGGATGTAGGATGTAGGCTGCGACCCAGTACTTTTCGTCGTACTTGTTGTCGGAGGAGATGAAAGCTTGCGCCTCATCGTACGATTGCTTAAGACGCTCGGAGCTATCCCTTATTTCGTTCATCTTCTCAACGATAGTATCTAAAATTGCTTTCACATTTTCATCGTTGGTGAGGTACCAGAGTTCTTGTTGGACTCTCATCAGGTTTTCTTGTTGCGTCGTCATATCAAACATTACAACGGGCACGCAAGAAAAGTTAATATAAGTGTGAGATACATGGAAAATTAGATAGATGATTATCTATTTACACAAAAGTTTTTATTTTATACATAAGAAGTCAGAAGTCAATTGTATCCAACCTTTTTTATTGACAAGTAGAGGAAGCATTTCACTTTCTGCTGCCGCTAACCGTTCAACAAATGAGTCATCATACTGACTAAGTCTAACGTATAAAACGATGTAGCTATCATTTATTTCTGGATCTGCGTACACATCTAGAACGATACTTGATTTTGGAAAATATTTTTTAGCTATGCTTATCGCTATTGGTAGTAAATCTATCAAGTCTGTAAAACGAGACAGGTAACGTCTAACGCGTTGTGGATTATTAATATCAACCTCATTATCTATTTTTTCTATGATTTTATCAATATAATAATCCCTCATATTTACAAATTCGCTCATATTTGTATCGAAATGATATGTACGATAATATTACAAATAGATACAGCTTTTTATTTAGTTTTTTATCAGTATGTTACAATAGTATTTTGTATAAACGGGCACCAAGCTTTGTAGGGTTGGGGTGAACCTGATTAACGCCCGTATAGCATACTTTGGCAGATGACCGTCGTAGCGATAGACTATCTAAAAACCATCCTACGAAGAAACAGGGAGATTAATCGTGAAAAGTCACACAATATGCTTAAACTAAAACAACTTTAGTTGTGTAATAGTGCACTCTATGTTCTTTTTGCCAATTTCTATATATTTTGGGTTTATGTCTATGCATATATAGTTATGGTTACTTTCTTTGGCCACCATTCCAACAGTGCATATCCCTGCGAACGGGTCTAGTATAGTCAAAGGTTTTCTAGGTATTAAGGCTTCTGATATTGTCATGAGTCTTTTGACTATTTCCAATGTGAAAGGAGCTGGATGTTCTGTCTTATTTTCATCGGGTCTTATGGCCCATACGCCCTTCCAGCTGGCTATATGGAGTGGTAGTTCAGGTGGAGGTTGTTTGACAAGCCAGTATATTCGTTCGTCGGTCTCGTACAGCCGCCACCCACGAATGTTGCCAGCTATCATCCTATCCCAAACAATCTCTTGCCAGATAATAAAAGGAGATTTATTTAAAAAAAATACAGGATGATACATCTGTTTTTTATAGTATCTTACTTTGTGATTATAAAACACTTGACCATCGGTCTTAACTACGCGATATAATTCATTCAAAACCTGAATCTGCCATTTCGCATAATCCTCTTCTGGCATGTTATCCTTATGAACTTCGTAATCTATGGGTTTAACTAATTTACCGCCCGCATAGTGCTTATTATAGGGTGGAGAAGTGATTACTACATCAACACTTTCGTCGGGTAGTTCTCTTAAGACTTCCAAACAGTCGCCTACAATAAGAGCATTGAGATAATTGGCCATCTATGATGCGCTATTCATCGTATCAGTCGTATGCACGACTCCTGTAAATGGGCAGAAAGGGATTCTGGAAAAGCCGCCCTTAGGTTCTGCATTACTAGTATCTGGAAGTCCAGGCACGTATATTTTCTGTCCAGCCACGATGTTGATCTCTTTACTTTCGTAATCAGCTCTGTCTTCTGTGAATTTGATGAAGGTATTTTGTTTGTAAGATATTTCTATACCTTCTTCTGTCATCTGTATTAATGCATCCTTATGTTTTATACTTATGTCATTTTCTGTGATATCTATTGTGCTTTCTGGTGTGAAGTGTAGTTTTATTTTGTCTAGCCCGTGTTCTGTCTTATCGGATAGTGGGATAAAGTAAGCATTTGTAATAGCAATGTTAGCTGGGATTAGTATTATTACTTTGTCTTCTACTTCTATGTTGTGTGGTGTGAATAGGAGTATACCTGTGAATGTGCCATGACCATAGTCGGATGTAGCCGTTATAAGTCTTTTTCCAGCATCTACGATGGAGGTTACTGTACCTTTCAGTATCATTACACTCATTGAACTACGGGCATTACAAGTATTTGGACATGTGAACGGTTGTCCTCATCGTCATAGAAAAAGGCTACCGGACGATTAGGAGCTTGTATTCCAATCCTAATCTCCTCTACTGACGTAATGTTACTAAGTATTTCAGAAATCCTATTGACAGACAATGATAACTCAATCTCATCACCTGCCCACTTTTCTATCTCTACAACTTCCAACCCCTCACCAAAACTATAAGAATTTTGTATCAAAGTTATCATATTATTTTTGACATTAATTCTAAAAGCTTGTTCTTTATTATCAGATATCTTATAGAATCTTTTGATTACTTCCATGAGCTTCGTTTTATTTACAACCAGTACTTTATATTCACTTTCGGGCTTTATTATGCCATCTACAGGAGGGAATGGATAGTTTATAACATGGCTATAAATGGAATTTTTGTCGTCTGAGAAGCCCACCATTCTAAGCTGTTTGTCTCTGTCGTAGATTAATGTTACCTTGATTTCGTTTTGATCCTTAGCGTTGAAGAAGTTTTTTATGGTTTCCACAGTTTCGTTAGGTAATGTAAAAGACACAGAAGTGGGTATGGAGGTATCTACTTGGTCAATAAGGCACATAGCTAATGTAACGGCGTCAGTGCCTATGAGTCTGATTTTGTTACCTCCGATATTGAAGTTTATCCCGTTTAGATTTTCTCTTACATCTTCCTGTGCGGCAGCAAAGACAACTTTTTGGATACCAGAAATAAGTAGGGGGGCAGGTATAAAGAATTCTATCCGTTCTCCATCTGATTCTGTTTCTAATCCGCTCCAATCCTCTGGGAATCCGCATTTTATAGTGTATTTGGATGTTTCGTTAGATTGTACCAATAGCTGGCCGTTATATTGTTCTGCTTGTACATGACTTACATTTGTATCGTTGCTTTTAACATGTTTGAAAGATAGAATACTATCATCGTTATATGTGCTTATAAGATCTTTGAGGGATTTCTTTGGAGCTAGGACTTTTAATTCAGCATCGTCTGGTATCGGTAAAACTGGGAGTTTGCTTGTGATATAAACGTTACCTGTACGAGCTTCTAGAATAGTTGTCCCATTCTCCTGCTTTATACGCATGTAGTTTTGCAGGATATCTGGCATCAGTGATCTACGGTCACCAGTTTGCGCAATAGCTTTGACAATACGTTTGATGTCGCCTGCTCTTACCGCGAATGCCATGCTTAAACACTCATCGAAACTTTTCTTTTTCGTATATTTACACTAGCTATGTGGTTATCCCGCATCAAAAGCACTCTAGTCGTACTGCTAACAGCCTTATTACTTTCCTGCAGTGGAGAAAAACGAGCTATTAAAAAAATCAGCAAAGCTGTTGAACTAACTAGTCCGGAATTCGTATATAGTTACTTAGTAAGCACATATAAAATACCGGATATGTCGTACGATAGTTTAGAAATTACAACTATAATTCGCGATAGTATAAGATTAGATACCATAATTCGCATAGATACGTTGAAAAAAACTGACACAATTCAAATCAAAAATGACCGAATGCAGATTAAAATTGTTAGATATAACGATACAATATATGTTAAAGGGGATTGTGTTACAGATACGATAATAAGAGAGAAGGTGGTTTATGTAACAAAGTATGTGGAACCGAAGAATTCTTTTGGCAAAGAGAATTTTTACAAAAATTTTGTCGCAGTAGCATTTATACTACTTGTAATACTTTTTATCTCTATTGCCATAGTTAGAGGAATCAGGAGTTATATCAAAAATAACCTATGAGGAGGCTGTTTGAATTAGTGCTACTTTTTATATTACTGTCACTTTTGTTGTTATGTATAGAACCGCATGATGCATTCCTTTTAGTACCTGTTTCATTTGTGCCCACAAGACAGATATTGTTGTTGTGGAACAGATTGAAGAATCGCAAGTACGATGGCACTGGTATAAACGCAAGCAACGAGTTGTCAGATCAGTTTGACGCTAACATTGTGGAGTTAGTTGGTAAAGTGAAAGCTCTCGTCAATGATTACATCAATAGAAAGAGAAACAGGGTATTAAAGAGGAGTCATTCTGTAATATCTGAAAATCCAAACATAGCTCAACTTAGATCGTTATCTGATGGCAAGTACCTGCGTATTGATTTGAGTAGGTATATCAATTCTGGCAAACTTGTTACTGACCAGCTAAATAACGCATTTTTGGTAATAAAAGGAAAGTATTCTAACAAATTCAATAAAAGTTATAGTTACCCGAGATTGGAGGAAGATTATAAAACTTACGAATTTTCCATATGGCGTCAAAAGTTGGTAGTCGACACTTATAATGTTGGGCCTGGTAGGAATCTTGATGCTTTCTTGCACAGCTACGATCTAACAAACCAGTACGAATACTACGCTTTTGATTACTCGTCCAGCGAACCAGACCACTACTTTGATACAAGCGAAATTAATAGATATGGTCTAAGCGCTACTAGTTATTGGTTCACAGACAACTTGTGTATAAATAGTTACTTATCTAATGAAAGAACCAAACATGTTAAATCAGGTGTGTTAAACATTCCTTTTATTCCAGACGAGAGTAAAAGAGCTTTTGCATTTCATAAGTTGATTAAGGAAGGCAATTTAGATGGCATAACATTTTATGACTACAATGTTACAAGAGTCAAAATTCTTAGGGCCGCGGAACATATACCATTTGGCTTAGTCAATGAAGATAATTACAAAAGAGTTTTCATGGATCTATTGTACAGCAGTATGCCTACGAAAACAGAAACTATATCAGGAAGTAATTATATAAGATACATGTATCCGTATTTTTATGTTCCTATCGTATTCTATTACGAATCTTTTTATCTAGATCATCACAACTATGCATTTAACTTCAATTACAATAATGATGGTTATCTTGAACGGCTAGTTGGACACAACGTATTTCATAACATGAGGACATATGGTTATTTTTACCCCATGTATCATAATAATTCAAATTGGGTCATTAGGCCTCCTAATTTAATTTCCAGCTACGATCTATTTGGATACACGTTTTTAATATCAGCACCGCGGGACGCTACAACAACATTGACATATAAACACGCTGGTTTTGGAGGTTCTTTCAGTTACGGTATGTCATTGAAGTATTTGCCCAATTCAAAGTATCGTTATGGAACTTATTTCACACCCTATTATACCTCCGAGTACATTGTTTCTGGTTATGCTTCAGCAGCAATGATGCACTTCTATGCTTCCAGAGATTTTGAATTGTTTTCTCTTAGTAGTCGTAAGGTATACATGGAAAATAAACTCAATATAAATGGGAAAGACTTTATTAGCCATAAAACTACGATAATACCAACTGGCCTCATGCCAATGTACCAAGAGTTTTACCCTATCTATCTTATAGATTCGTATTGTTTTGTGGAGGATAAGAAGGAAGCTATATTGCTGAAACCTCCTACATTCAGCAGATATACTTTAACTCCTAGACAATATAACTTTCATTTTAGAATACCTTTCGGAATACAGGAAAACGAACGTAGAGACAATACTGTTTTGAAAGCTTATGCTCAGGCTAATAGTTATTATCACATTAATCCATCTACCGTTTTTTCTAATATAACACCGACTTATGCTTACTTTACAGCACTTTCTGATTATCATACTATGCTTTCACCGTTCAACAGACAAATGGCTTTCTTGGCCGTAAGGGCATTAAAAAATATGAATGATACGATACAATCTGTAAATGCAGCATCCAATTCGTTTTCAGGTAAGCAACTTATAAATGATAGAACGCGAAACGCTATACTTACCAATTTCTGTAATTGGGTTAACTATCCGGGTTCTTATAACTCTTTTATGAATGAAAATCAGATACGTGATAACTATTTATTCGCCACTTCGCCTACTAACATCAGAGGTTTGTTATGGAGCAATGTATATTTTAGAAAGCTGATAGATCCAGGAGTTGCTTATGAGTTGGGTTTCACTGGCGCAATTGCGCACATAGATGATAATAGTATAGACATGCGTTTAAGCCGTGTTGTACCTTCTGTTCAACCCTTTGGGATTACTAATGTACCTGTAAGGGTAGGTTCGGGTGGAAATGTTGTAGAAACGCCTAGAAGACTATGGCGGATGAATGTTTATAGCGGTACCATGCGTGGTACTTACATAGATTTTAATCCGAATGAAAGTTTTTTCCAACAGCGAGCAATAGCGTTGGCTTTAATGAGTTATACATTAGCCGTTCCCGACTATCCTGAATCTTCCCCTACTATACCTTGGTGTTGGCAATCTTTTGATAGTATGCTTTCTTATGCACCAGAATTCGGCGCAGAAGCCAGCAAATACGGGCTTGGGTATGAGTTCCGTTTCGCTTACTTCCATAACGACATACACCCAATACCGAACATGCGATTATCTTTGGGTAATATAGACAGTAACTTATACAGATTACCACTTCTTACTTATAATCATTTATCACCATTGTTTTTTGTCGTATTGACTGACAGAAATGGATATTGGCAGCACGGCCGTCCGGACGCTTTTTCGGCTGATACTGCGATGAATACGAGAAACACCGAACTTACTTATCTGTATATTGTGCCACCAGATTACATATATAATGTTAAACTTCCAGGTCCTATTAGGAGTATCAGTACTCATAAATTTACAAGTGAATCGCTGCTCGATATTTATACAGTCGCACGTTATGAGTTTTTTGCGCCTTACTTACCGTTGTATCCATACAGAGATGTGAATACTATATTGCCAAGATTTGATATAAAACCCCATTTGAAAGCTTTTAATATTTATCGAGATATACGCCCCACAGATAATTCCGAAAATATTTACGAAAGTACAGTAGATACAATAGGATACCGTGTAAATTCTCCTAGTAACACTCCGTCTGCAGGCCTACAAAATTTAAGAAGCTATGCCTATTATAATAGCTTTTTAGGCTACTTTTTTGTCGACGTTGGCGGTAGTTTCATAGGTATAGAACGTATTAATAACATTGAAAACCTTCATATTACCGAGTACATTGAAAAAACGATCAGATATTTGGTAATCCCATATAACCCTGATGGTACTGCATTTGCCAGAATATTGGTTGATACTGCCGGTCCCCTCAGTCCTGATCCCCTCAAGGGAACTGATTTTAACCCATTTTACACAGATGCAGGTTCTGTGTGCCTAACTTCCGAGGTTAGATATGATATCATAAAATATGCGATAAATAATGGGTTGTTATATCTAACAGGTGATGATGCTAAGCTAAAGGGTTATGTTATAACAATGAATGGATTAACTAATCTTATGTTTACTTACAATAATACTTTTTGGAATGAAGGTAAAAAACTATGGTCTACTTTTGATGATTTCAGAAGCTATTATATGAATGACTATAATATTTTGAGGTGGGTGCCATTTTGTTCTTTGGGACATCATACTGAATCTAAATATGACTTGCAAAGAAGGTTTCTTGCTTATAGTGTTTTACGCACTATAGCTTTGACGAATAGGATATTTTTCCCTAATGTACGGATTAGACCATTGTTAAGTATGAATGTTAGTTTTGCCCAAGGGAATAATATCTCGAATGATTTAGCCAAACGCCATATGGCTTATTATAAAATATATGACGATATAGTAACGAAGAGCAGTTACTACCAGACCGATTTGCTAACTCCTGTGTATATTACATACAATCCTCTTGGAGCATATGTTATGGTACACGAGAAAGATAGAGATTACATTCGTCGTCTCATGGACTCTAATATTTTGCCTTCTACTTCTCCCAATAATGCTAATCCCATACCTTTTAGTGCTAGTTTTAATAATGAATTTTACAACGCTATATATAGGAATTACGAGCTTATAGGTCCATGGAACTTCCATAATCTATTATTCCCGACTTTTTCTACGGGCGAAGTAAGGCAGCCGCAAGCGTGGGCACTCTCGCATCCCAGAATGTGGCCTAGGCCAATCATGGCTTATTATTATCCTAGCCGTGTAACTCCTAACCCGGCCTATTACTTGTCTGGTATAATACAATACGAAGAAAAAACTTACTCAGGGAAAAGACCATACCACGTTTTAGATTATAGAAATACAAAAGATTTTGTTGTAGTTATTAGGCTTTACAAAGTAAATGATGAGATCGTTGCTGAGAGTCTGAATAATGATTTTGTATCTGTCTATCATGACAATAAAGTTTATATACGCACAAAAACGCAGTTTATAGAACCGATAGTATCTAGAACACCAAAAGGCACTAGTAGAGTAAGACATAGTCTGCTAGATCTGGTAGGTAATCTAGGCAGTAACTTAGAGAAATTTGAAGCTGTAGTAGGTGGTAAAGTTTTAAGTGATCTGATTAGCACTAATTCTAGTGTGCGAGATAACTACATTGCTAATGATTATCTGCATCCTATTGAGGATGGCGTCAGCGCCGGTAGTGCTTATTATATCATTAATGAAGCTAGTATTATCAATTGCTTTGGTGCTATCTATCGGATAAGAAACAACGAGTTCTATTTCTGCGATAGAACAACTTATCCGTATGATAAAGACGAACAGGACATTGAGATTATAGTATCAGATGATGACGATTACGAGACTACAGCCTTTGGATGGAGCGAGGCGCTTTACGTGAAGTTTAAGACAGACGACGTTTTCACTAAACTTGTTGGCAAGAGCTTTGAAGTAAATAAATATAAAGGCAAGATAAACATTGTTCCAGAACATCCGATATCCTATGGTATAATAGACAATACAAATATATTAAAAAGGCAAAGGAACTACATAACAATGATGTCAAATATTAACTATCTTTATGACGATAGAATCGACAGTGATAGCACTATGCCAGACATTAAAAAAGCTGAACATATAAGTATAATATCAAATAGATTTAATGATCTATCTGGCAGTAATTTGGTTTATAATTTACCGCGAATAACTTATCGCAACGAATTCTCTACACAGCTTCAAAGACTTATCTTTGAAATAGACTTGCCAGCCCAGACTCTTCAGTACAGTCAATTTAGTGATGCATTACGATACGGTAGAAGTGATGCGAACACAAGCCTTATCAGCACAACAGATGGCCTTAGTATATATAACGCCAAAGATTTGGGCAATGTGATGCTCCATGAGATTGAAAGATTAGACGAACCTATGATAGTATATGATAATCCTTACAATCCTAAAAATGTTCTATTCATGTTTATCGATAACTTAACTGCTGAACAAGCTAATGCAAACGTTTTGAACGATGCTTCTCTGTTTAATTGGAGGCCACATCCAAATTACCAAAATTTTATCGATGTCGGTCCTAATCCTTTTTCTGGCTTTTGGCATATGGAGTATGTAGGTTTCATCACAGACTATGCCTGGAACAAATGGTCAGCAGGGTTAAATGCTGAACCTAGACAGGGCATACTACGGAAAACTGATACGGTATATACAGGTTTTGATAACGTGTTCTTTTATAGGGTTGAGTTGGCAAATCCTGCTCGATACGGCAGAATTGAAATAAATAATAAGTCTTCTGTAACTTTTGAACAAGATGGTGTTAAATTAGATGATTATATAAAACTTTACGAATTTGTAATATCTGCTTTATCGCTAAATGCCTTCGCGCCATTCTTAGACTTTACTATATATACAAACTATTTCGGTGGCATTCCTAAAACTGTGTACTACTCGGATGATTATACACCAAACAACCTGTACTTACCATCATCGTATTATGGAATTCAATACAATGCTCAGAATACAACACAACCTAATAAAATATATAACTCACTTTATAGATTCAGAGTAGAGGATATAAATAATCAAGATGAAAATCATAAGTTTTTATTCCCTGGCAAAGATATAGTTACACGTATTTTTAGTTTTAGGTTGCCTGTAGTAACTAAGATGGTTTTTGTGAAAGATGAATTGCCAAGGTATAGGATATATCCAACATCTACACTACATCCTATTAATGCTAATAATGTATATGACCAAGGATTTTACCACATAGTGTATGATCTCAGTTTAGGTAATATTCCTAAGTGGGAAAGGCCTGTAGATAATAATGCATTAGGAGCATTTTACGGAAGTAATAACAGTTACTTCTATTACAATGTAATAACACCCTCAGCTAATATACAAAATACCTTAATATCTCAGTTTGGTGCTAACACCACAGAGTACGATAAAGTAGAATATAATTATGACCCGCTTGTTACTGAGGTAGGCATGCGTTGGTCCAGTGATGCAAATAAGAGAAAACGTTTAATCTATGTTGTGCCTCCAAAACCTTTTGATGATAATTACGACGTCTTTTATCGCATAGGCAATCTTTTTGCTTGGCCTTACGATTTAATAGGCGCTAATGTACAGGCTGAATGTTATTATAAGAATTCCGTGTTTTCTGACTATAATCTTAAGGCTTGGTATTGGCCATATATTGGTCGTTATGCTGAGAATCTTATGCACTTGAATGCTCAAAGAGCGGCCTTCTCACCATTCATGGGGTATGGTTATTGGATGCGTTACTCTAACAATCAACATATTATATCACCACTAATGCCATTTGGGTTTAACTCTAACGAATTTAGACCGACTTTAACTCAAGTCAAGTTCAGTGTTAACTCTGAGTACGGTTATAGCTATGGCCGTGTAGTGAATCCGTATGCAGATTTTATTGCTTACGCAAGACCTTTTGGTGAACACATTGGTGAGGGGGCTATTGATAATTCTTTGATACTAAATAAATACACAAGAAGGTTTCCTAACAGTACCAACCCCGCACGACTATCGGTTGTTAATGATATAGTTGTTAGTAATGTAGCCGATAAAGGCGTGTTTGATACGATGACTCTGAAGACTTCGGCATCTATTGAAATACCACAAGGTTTCATATATAGTATGCTTATTAGTAACTACCATCCACCTGTACCTTTATTTGCCGTTCACGGTATCAGTAAGAGTTATGAGATCCCTGAGAATGGCATAACGTCCCAAAATGTTGGGTTAATAAGGACAGATTATGGTCTTTGGGCATCAAACGAGTTGTTATACACTAATAACTATGTCTACTTTGATGTTCCACCTTATGGTACCCCATTAGGCGGGTCATTCTACTTACAACAGTATATGTTGTCTAATATACCATTATACTACTATTACAATGATGATACCAACGAGCAGAGATTATTTAAGAAAGTGCATTTCAACCAAGAATTAGCACTTAAGCATTTTGTGCCGCCTGAGTTATATTATTTGGTTTCCTATCCTCTATTTTTGACTAATAGGCAAGTTTCAATTTCTGACTTAGATAACCCTAACATAGAGTATCAGTACGAACCGTTTTATATGTCTACTGCTAAGCTAAATTTAGTACATATAGGTACACAGAAGTTTTATCCGCTTGTGCCCTATGGGATACCTTACGTAAAATTATTTTATCCCTTCACTGAGTTAATAGTAGAATATAACGAGAAGTCTATAACCGAAAAATTTACTCCTGACATTATAAGATATTCTAAGACGCTGTACAGATATCCACTTGAGAATTTGGGTTACGAAAACAGAGGTATGCCAATGTATAGTATATACATTGATGGGCAATATGATTTCAACCATACCCCATCAAATGTGCATGGTAACATAGCTATAAGTCAATCGGCTATGTTGTCCTATTTACAAAAGGATGACGTAAATTACAATGATCAGACTTATACCCCCCAAGATTGGGATTCTGAAGAAGAACTGCGCAAACTTTATATTTACTATGATGCTAGAATTGTCATAGATGATGTATGGTTTATGTCTTTCTTGGAGAAGAATCGTTCTGCCTTAGCTATGGCGGGAGCAATGAACTTTTTATCTGGGACTAGTCCAAGCCTTAAGACATCTGGATTAGTACTACAAAAACTTTACGAATATTATGGAACAGACACGATGGCATACGACATGATGATGTTTTATTTCCATGCTCATGACGAAGAACATACAAGTTACCGCTTAGACAGAATAGGCGTATTAGGACATCCTAAAGACCAAAATACAAAAGTTACAAATGATTTGCTGAATATACTTAAATACTCATCTAATACACTTAGCGATATTAATAAACTAAGTAGTCCTAATAATACTTATACTATTGATTATTACAATATAAGTGCTTCCTATGCTAGCACTAAAATGATTTTAGAACGGGATATAATAAAAAGGCCACTGAGTTCTACTTACGAGGTTCTATCTAATAACGTACTCACGCAATTGGGCGCTGATATTCGCTTACATTTCTATATGACTAATAGACTTATTTACGAAGACCTGCTTCTGCAATCTTATCACTACCGTTCGTATGTTCCATTGCCTAACGAAGGTATTTATATACCTAATACCCATACCGAGTTCAATCTTATGCTTAATCAAGGTGTGTCGGCAAAAGGTTTGTTTTTTGTTGGTAACCCTTATTATATTAGGTCTGAATTAGCGAACAAGGCGAATATTTACTTTGTATATAATAATTATAAAGTCTTGTCTCAGTTTTATAAAAGAGCCAAGCGATATCGGTACCGCGTTAGAATGCCGATGGTGGATAGACTCAGAGTAAGTGTTGGTGTGATGCCTTTAGGATACAATGCTACACATGCTTATAATGTAGGTCCTGCCGGTGCAGTCGGTGCAAGAAACTACTCTCAATATACCGATCGTCAGTTTGGTGAGTATCACTTGCCAGCACGCGAAACAACTAACTTTTCGTCTATGGGCAGTATGCCATTAAGTAGTAGCCGTGACGTTCAGGTAAATGTAAATAACGTAATGCGGAACGTCAATAGTAATTTACAACCTACAAAGTATTTTCAATCGCCTAAATCTTTATTCCATACCATAACCAATATTAGACGAGAAGAAAGGGTTATATACTGGGCTAGGAATCCGTACTTGATAGATGTACTAACTATATATCCTAAACCGATAATTATAGACCCTGTATCTATATATCAGAAAGAATCCCTAAGCTGTGCATCTTTGTACTTGAGTGATTACCTTACTTACGCTCCATATGGAGCCATAGGTTTTAGTAGCCCAAGTCACTTTTCTCTCGGTTACCTCGTCAACAGTCCCGCTTATCCTGACCGTAACCCTAGTTTTATTAATAGCTCAACATGGTCAAATGCTGCTATAGATGTTGGGATGGTGGGCGATCTGGTTATTACAAGTAGTAAATACCCATCTTGGGAAGTGTTTGATGTGGGGTCAAGCCGAGATGGATTTGTAACAATCATCAGTTTTATATCGTCGTTTTCCTTCCCAATGGGTGCTGTTATTGAAGCTAGCGGCTTAGGCTATGATAAATGGTCGTATCACCAATGGAACATCGGCCATTGGTTTGGCGCTGTGGCATCAGGTGTACAGCATTTACCTGTCCCTCGCCGATGGCTAAACCACATGGTCATGTACACCAATACCTTACCGATGCTTACACAAACCATAGAAAAGCGTTATTATCATGATTATTCCCGTGCTTCATATGACACATATATCATGCAGCTGCATAACCCTCAAACTTTCTTTCTAAGCATGTATGGTAACCCTACTCATACTATGTTATACTTGTCGCACGTGCTAGGCTCATCGGCTTACAATAACAAAGTCGTTCACGAAATGAGATTTGATATGGATCTGCTTCACAACTTGACTGATACCGTAACGTACAATAACTATTGGCCCCATATGCAACATACAGAGGTAAACATGAGAGAGGAAAATAAAAACATTAAGAAGTTCTTAATTTCACCACATCATTACTATACTGTCAAGGCTCTATTAGAACGAGAATATTACGATCTATATGCACTAAATGCTGAAACATTGTTTAATTACAATAAATATGATAATCCAGGTGGCTTATTCAGTGGTTTGAACGCATTTTTGACGATTCTCGGTTTACTATCCGGTACTATTACGAGTTTTCAAAGTCTATACTGGACTAAAAGAGATTTAATATTCACAACTACGTATAATATAATTGATCACGCTTATAATCATTATATTGAAATTGTGCGTGATGCTCCTTTCTATGCTATTGAAGCAGTTAGTGGTACGTTGTCTGTTGCCCCTTACGAGTGGCTTGGAGGCTTATACTTTTTACTTAACAGTTCTAATTATATCATCAGTCATAACGTTTCGCCCCAATCAGCAGATGCTGCAAGAGTACAACCGCAAATACTTATACCAGAAGCAACTTATGTACCTGTCTTTTACACTTTCAATACTAGTTTATCTACACGGCGTTTATCGCTATATAGAACTGCTATATTTGCGAGTGACATAGAACCACAGCCCGTATTTCAATATAAAGGGGAAAGCACAATTTTTGATAACGCTACCAGTCACACTATCTTACAATCAGATAGAGAGATAGCTAACACAATATTCAATAATAGCGTTTATAATATAGAATTTGATGATCTTATAGTTAGCAATAGAATGCAAACTATGCTTAATGACATGCACAAAAGGAGTTTTACTTTTGATTTATTTTACAATACTTCTCCTAATGCAAGTTTTAGATTTAAGTACAATACTCCTAATGATGAGTTATTCTATTTGGAATTTAATGGTTTTGGGAGATTTGAGTATAATATGAATTATGCTGATTTATTGATTCGTAATCCTGTGCCTTTTTCTATTTTCATTTTTCCTAATTACTGGCCTATAAACAAGTTTCGCTCAGGGAATCAGCCTTATAGCAAGAGCGCGCTTAAACTTTTGGGTGATGATGTTAATATGATATTCCGATTCACTAAAGAAATGAGTATTGTTATTACAGGTGATAGTCTTTCGGAATCTCTGGGCAATTGGTCTTCTTTGAGTGTGCCACCACTATTTGTAGAACGTCACGCCATGTGGAGAGGTAACCCCAGCGGCTTTTTCAGCATAGCAGTAGATGCATTTAGTCAGATGACTTACGTAGATGTGGCTGGCCAGCCCGATGCATCTGGGCAGTTAAGGCAAAGTAATAATGTAACACATAACATATTAGGTGTAACATCGTCTGGCTTACTACCCAGAGCATTCAATATGACTTATAATACAAGAGGATACAATATATGGAACTTTACGCATCGGATAGATTACTTCTGGTTCGCTTGGGTTTTTGGTTATAGTAACGCACGCTCGCATGCATCTATGTTCAAAACCCCATACGAGTTTCGGGCTATTAATGATCGTTTGGCTATCAATCAACCTGTTTTGCGAGCCAATACACTCTCGCACTACATGTACGACCCGCTTTACTTAGATACTGGGCGCGTTTTCATTAGACCCCGTCTTTATCCAACTAACCAAGAGAATCAAAACGTTAGTAATCCTATATCTAAGGAAACGACATCTGATATGCCATTTTTTGTGATTGCAGACGCTATATATATGAATGACCCAGCTCGTTATGTAACAGTCAATGACACAAGAAGGTGGGATCTCGAGTTATATAGTTTTGACCATTTAAGTGGTAATCCGCCAACGTCTGTGGAGTTTTACTATATGAACAGTGGTTTTAGTTTTGGTGGTGGTTTTAATTGGGAAGGCGTTAAAATCCCTTCAGGGTATCGCGCAGGCTCCAACGTGATGACGAGACCGTATGGTGGGTACGACCAAGCTATCATCAAGCAGGGTACTGGTGCTTCTGTTGCCAACTTTTACCATCTTGTAGAGGCGGAGCCATCTATGACGCGCCTTTGGAGTATTCAATGCGGTTTGAACACAGCGCCTCTCACGAGAACAGGCGACGAACTGACCCACGAATACGGAGTCCCCGTAAGTAATAACCACATGGTAACGTCCCACGGGTTACACTATGAAGCCACAATAGTAGATTACTTTTTAGGTAACATGTTCCTGTATAGAGAAAATGATAATAGCTTATACGAAGGGCATCCACTACCTCATCCTAACTTCATCATCTTTGGTAAGTCTGATAACATTTACAAGTTTCTTGGTAATCCTGTACCGGAAGTTACATATAGTGCCCCGCCTATGTCTTATACAATAGAAATAGGGATTAGACTCTATACAGCTTTGAATAGTCGTGATGGTACGATAAACAGAAATCAGTATCAAAACATCACCATTAGGCCATACCAGAAGCATCTGTCGTTTTCGACTGATACATCCGTACGATTACCTCATACGTATAGTTATGAACGCCTGCTCCAGAACAGCTGTTTTGCTCAGCATGCATTCCCGGCTATGGTAAGGAATAAACACGACATAGACTACCACCATCAAGCAGAGTATGTGTTTAGTAATGGCGGGGTCTTCTCCAACATTGCATCCAGCTATATGAAGGCTGTAGCACGGAATCCAGATGATACTATAGAATTAGAAAGGGATGAACTTTGATAAAATAAAATCGGTCGTATCCATAGTTGATGTTGTTCAGTCGTATGGAATTACTTTAAAAAAGGTGGGTAAGCAATACACTAGTTTATCCCCTTTTCAACAAGAAACAAAGCCTTCGTTTTTTGTATTACCCGAAAAGAATATCTTTAAGTGTTTCTCAAGTGGCCATGGTGGTGATGTAATCAAATTTGTCGCTCTAAAGGAAAACGTTTCTTATACAGAAGCAGCTAGGATTCTAAGCGAAAGATATAACATCCCCTTAGACGAAGCTGAAAAATATAAGAAAGAACCTACGCATTTTAAGAGGCAGATCGCAACCTACCTGTCTAACAAATTGGTTAATACCACAAATGCTGAAGAATATCTATACCTAAAGAAAAGATTCTCATTTATAGCAGCCGATGATTTGAACAACATCGTAAAAAAGTTCATGATCGGCTTGTGGAATAAACAGGTTCGGCAAGATCTTATTACGCTTTATGGTGAAAAAAGAATAAGATATCTCCGTTTCCCAAAAACAGAAAATAACAGTTTTATTGTATTACCAATAATAGAAAATCGTAAGATTATAACATTTATGTTTAGAACTATACACGAAGATGCTGAGTACAAGTATATTTATTCTGCCGAGCCTGATAAATCACTAGTAGATACTATTTATAACTATGATGTTCATGACCAAAATATTGAGATTTATGTAACGGAAGGCATTTTTGATACTATCGCACTTTACGGTATAGGCATTAAGAACGTAGTTTCCCTATTAGGCCTGAATATAAGTTCTAAAAAGTTATCCAAATTAAACAAGTACACTGTGGTCAATCTAGTATTAGACACTGATCGTTCTGGGTATAAAGCTTCCCTGAAAGCAGCACAGTACTTTATGCTACAAAATAAAGTTGTATACCTGCTTCTTAATACACCTTATAAGGATGTAGATGAAGCTATAAAGGCTAACGTATATAATAAGGAGACTATATCTACTAAGAAACAGTTAATCACAACGCATATATACACTAGAAGGTATAGGACAATGGAATCGGAGATTCAGTATAAACAGTGGATAAAAAAAGTGATTAATAGTATATCGGATAAGGATGTGAGATATTTATATAATAGAAGTATTTACGAGGTATTGAAACAATGGAAGCGACAGGATGTGAATAGTTTTGATTTAAAGCAGTTGTTATTATCCCTTACTACTTCTTCTCTCAAGTTAGCTTTATCTTATATAGTAGATGTAATAGACGAGAGGGAGCGATATAATATGTTACAGCACGCAAGTTCAGATAAAACTGAGGATGAAATAAATAAATACATTATTGATTTAATATTCTATGGGCTAGGTTTTAGTCAATGCAGTTGATTACATATCGTATTTATTTTACATAATATTTTTGTTAGAGCTGGGTCTATCTTGTTGCAATCTTTATTTAAGGCGTCTTGGATAAGTAGGCCGAATTTTCTGATTGTTTCGTTTTCGTAGAAGTTAAGCGCATTTTTGGCCCATGTTTGCGCAATGTCTCTTGGTGCCCAGTGATTGTATAAAGACATTACATCGTCTATTGTACCTACGAAACTCATCATATGATAGCGTCCTTTACTGGGAGTTAGATACTCAAATAGGCATACACAAGCCTCATATAGTTCTATCATATATTGCATGTTGTATTTTATGGTCGAAAAACTCTTCAGGGATGAAAAATTATGGTATTTGGTATATTTATTTATGGCCAACTTTGTTGATTTCATACAGCTTGGGGTTACACAGGGTTATTTAGGTTTCGTTGAGTATCCTAAGCTTTCTGGCGGTGGCAAAGAGTTCTTATGGCAGCACATGTGGGACATTGATATACCTGTGAAACCGAGGGCTGTATATTGGCCCGGGCTAGATGTTATAAAACATAGAATGAGAACACTTTCACTAGAAGTCAAAAAGGATTTAGTTGGTAATGTCGATGTTAATATTCGTGGTATTCATATCAAGCAGTATGGTGGTTATGAAAGTGATGGGACTGTAACGTGGGAGCTGATTGACTTTGAAGATCAGACCATTTACGCTATGGCATTATCGTTTATGAGTGCAGGTGGTGCTAATAGATATAAGTTCCAGCTTAGAAAGGAGGATGTTATGATCCCCGTTTTTCAAGTTTATTTTCTCAATTCTAGTCGTAAGCCTGTTAAGAGAATAGATTTTTATACCTTATTGTTTATGAACTACGATTATAACTACGATACTCCGACAGAACCTTCTGGGGCAAGAGAAACAGTAACGTTAAGTTTTGGTTACGAACATCACGACAAAACGCTCCTCAACGTAGTACCTGCATTCACTTTCTAATATGGACATTATACAACCAGAACCTAAGTACATCACTAATTACGAGGCATCTAGAATGTTAAGTATACCTGTTCATAAAATAGATGCAGTTATTAAGTTATATAGTATACCTCATTATCGCGAGGGGAGCACTATATTTATTAGAAGGGATATCGTACATCATATCAAAGCTTTTGTTTCGTCGCTAGAGCAGAGTGGGTATGAATTTTGATGAAGTTAGCAACAGTTGCTAATTTCTTTACAAATTTGTATATTTATAACATAGCATCGCTATGAAGTTTCGAGATGTAAAAGAGTGTAAAGGAATATACGGCTTGAGTAGGATGGCGTTGATCAACCATGAGAAAAAAGGGCCGATAAAGCCCCTGACAGAAAAGAAAAGTGAAAGCAACTTCATAACAGTAGAGTGCTTATTGGCATTTGACAAAGACGAGGATAAAGGGCGGGTATTAGCCCTCATGCGCAAGTTTTCGTCAATGGTCAGGTTCGCCTACAAAAGACTATTGGATGGAGCAGAAAGAAAAGAACTGAAAAAACTACTATCCCGGAAGTACGGGATAAACACCCGATATTCGGACGATGCGATTCTTTGGGCACAACAAACTTTGGACTCTTGCATAGAAAGAGAGCAAAATCCCAAAAAACTTGTTTTTGGGTCAAGAGAACTTTTTGAACAGCTGAAGAAAAAACACTTAACAGGTAAGAGGAGGGACGAACTAAGACAAAAATGGGTAGAAAGAAGATATGGCATTCTGCAATCAAGAGGGGACAAGTCAAAGGAAGGCAATCTAAACCTCAGACTTGTCAATCTGAACAATCGCTGGCATCTGAGAATTAATCTAGGTAACGGCGAGTATGTGTGGGCAAAGGTAGTTCGGTCGGCAACAAGAAAAACAGACAAGTGGATAAGCTTCATTAGTAGCTTAGAACACGCTGAGAAGACAGCCGACTGGTTCCCCTATACTGTACGACTCAAACTCAGAAACGGGAAAATCTACGCCCAGTTCAGTAGAGAAGAGAAGTTCCCCGAAGTGGCTATCACAAAAGACAACGGCGTCATAGGTATTGACATCAATGCTTACCCTTTTCATTTAGCTCTAGTTCATACGGCGAAGGATGGTAACTTAGAGAAGTACGAGCGGCTCAGCTTAGACAAACTATTAGAGGGTAGTTCAGACAAAAGAGAGTACTTAAGCTGGCAAACTGCGCATCAGGTGGTAGAGATCGCTAAAAGAGAAAGAAAAGCGATCGTTGTGGAGAATTTGGAGAAGCTCCCAAAGGGTAAGAGAGGTGATGGGATGCCTAAGCTAAGACAGAAACTACAAAAGTGGGTGTACAAAGCGTTGCTGCAGAAGATTGAGATTGTAGCAAAACGAAATGGCATTCAAGTCATCAAAGTCAATCCAGCCTACACGTCAATCATTGGCAAGCTCAAATATGCACCGCTTTACAATATAGATAAGGACACAGCTGGTGCTTATGTAATAGGCAGAAGAGGACTTGGATTCAAAGAACGCCTACCTAAAAACTACAGAGAGCTTTTAAAAGATGCAGAGTTTCTGTCTTACGCGATAGCAAAGATTGAAGACAAAATTGCTAAACTCAAACAAGAAATACGTGAGGAGAAAAATGAATACAAGCGGAACAGACTGAAAAGTGTTCTTTGGAAAACACGAAAAGAATTAGACACACTACTCGGATACTTTCGGGGAAGCGGGGAGAGCGAGTCAGCTGCCCAACAAACCGTCGACCGCAAGATGGAACGGGTGAGGGGTAGGGGACAAGCCCTACAAAAAAGCTGGCAAGTTCTCTCCGTAGCCCTCGCCTTCTCCTGTCTTGAGAGTTTCAGAGACCTCTCTCCCTTGAAGAGGGTAATCCTCACAAGGGATTGGGTAGGAGCGGCGCAACAAAAAGGGCTAGTCCCTCTACCTGGTCAAGGGACGACTGTGCTAAATATGTACAGTTATGTATAGTTTGGGTGACCAAATCTTAGTCGATCAGGCTAAGAGAGCAGGTTTCTTTATCATGCCACTTACGATAGACGAGTTTGTGGCTAGTCTAGGTTTAGAAGGTTCTATCTATCCTGCATGGATGAGACACTTACGCGAGCTTTTCCCAGACCCGATACACACAGCCCACAATTATATCCTACTAACTGGTGCTATCGGGACTGGTAAATCTACTGTCTCAAAAATAGCAGCTTTATATACTGCGTATAAGATACTCTGTCTAAAAGATTTTAAAGCGTTTAACTTATTTATAACTAAGCCTATTCAGTTTGTTTTCTTTCATGTTAAGATAGAAAAATCTCGTATTGAGTTTTTGGAGTATGTTAAGGATATATTTGAGAATCACGATTTATTTCAGGAGATTAGAGAATTACGATTAGAGAAAGATTTGAAACCTATTCCTATAGACTTTCAAGCTGATGGTTCTAAGAGCAACTCTTCCATAGGTGGTGATGTGATTTTTTATGTTTTTTCGGAAGCTAACTTTGTCAACGAGGGAGTGATAAGGTTTAAATTAGAGCAAGCTTATAATCGTTTCAAATCCAGATTTTTAGCCGCTAAGGACTATTTAGGTAATATTATTATAGACACTTCTGCATCTTACGAGGGTAGTGTTGTAGATTTTTTAGGGTACAGAGCTGAAGATTTTTATGCAGTTCGTATGTCGCAGTGGGAAGCCAAAGCACATACAGGGCTGTTCTTTAGGAAAGGTGCTATTTGGGTCTATACAGGCGGTATTTTAGGAGAGCCTAAGATAATAGGTGATAAGGAGGATGTGTCACCCGAGGAATTAAGCAAGTACGAACCTGAACGTATCATAGAGGTGCCCAAAGAGTTTGAGAAAGAGTTTAACACTAATATCTACGAGGCGTTGATATCGTTAGCTGGTGTTAGCGTAAGGCCTCCAAACTCGCTTTTCACACGCGAGATGGTTAGCACAGTTATGAACCTCCCACGTGTTACTAACGATTTGGTAAGTATCATGCAAATGGATACTATACTGGAACCTATACTATCAGCGTTACCCATTGATAGAGCACTAGCTGTACATATAGACACATCTATACGTGGGGACAACACTGGTATAGCCATAGGTTACTGGTATGACGAGAACACTATCTATATCCCCGTAGCTTTCGGTATCCACAACGAAGGCGACGACATACCTATGCATCTCATAGAGGGCTTAATAACACAAATAGCTAAGCAAAGGCAAATATCAATTGTAACTTCCGATACATACCAATCCTACAAACTACTTCAAGATATCACTATAAAGACTAGAATCAAAACTCAAACAATATCTGTAGATCAAAACCCAAGTATATATTTTAGCTTAAAGAAAGCTATCATAGATAGGACAATAAACATAACTAGAAATCAACTTTTGATGGACGAGCTTTCTAATTTACGTTATAAGATCGTAGGGGCTAGTTTCAAGCCTAAAATAGATCACTCGCCTAATTCCTCCAAAGACATAGCCGATGCTGTAGCCTCTGTTCATTATGTTTTATTAGATTTAGTGGCTAAAGGTAAAGCTATAAACACAATTATAACAGAAGAAATACAAAACTATAAAAACAAACTATATCGTCAAATGAACTTAGCAGGATATACCAAAATTACCGATTTTGTTTCCAAAATGAGTTAGCTACTATGATATTACAACATATTGCTATTAGTAATGGGAATTCTTCGGTCAAAAATTATACAGTGTATCTTGCTACGAATAATGCATGTAGTAATAAATTTTTTAACATAACTTATGGTGATCTATTACTGCATAGAAATGCTAAATTATGCCTTAGGGATTCTCCTGCTTCTAACGTCTTAATCAAAGGTGTTGATGAAATATTTTTAGCGCCGAGAGCTGATTTTTTTGTTAGACCTGACTTGACAACATTAAGTAATAGTACAACTAAGTATGGTAACGGTTATGGAGCTGTTACAGACGAGCTTATACGCAATAATAGGCTTGTTGCGAGCCCAGCCCCTCAAAACTCTACTACAAACATACTGATGGAGGGTCTCGAACCACCTAATCCCCCAGCAGGTAGCATTACAGAATTAACCAACATCCGCAATATTATAGATTATGTGTTTTCAAAGCCACATCTCTTATACTCTGTTTTGCTCATTTTGCGCAATGAAGGTGGTGCTCAACACCTTTTTGCAGATCAGGGTAATGTCCCACATCGTAATCAGCTTATATTAAATATGGCGAGAGAACGAGAATTATTCGTTAATAGATTACATTCTGGCACTCAGTTCGGCATAGCATCATATTTCCATTACGACCGTGGTATATATAAAAGTGTCTTTGACCTCGATATAGCTGACTACATTATTATATCTATTAGTTATTATCCGACGGTTTCACATTCTGGTGTAACTTACGATACTATTAGTAGCTACTACGACCCACGAATAGGCGATTACAGATACTCGGTTTATTCTTTTCATTTATGGCGGTACTCGTTATACGGTGGTTTTGCAGGTGTAGTAAGAGGGAGCGGTTACACTAACAACGGATATACCTTGCGTCCAGAATGCGCATGTAAAGCGATGCAGCTACAAATCGACGCCCAAACACAACAGGTCTTCAAAGAAGGCTGGTACGCCGTACTATACGTTCCAACAGCATTCTATATACTTTTACTATACTTAGCTATGGAAGCACCAAACAGCAAACACGACAGCGAAACTATAAATCAGGCTCTAAGAAGACTGAGTAATATAGAAAACAAGGAAGACAGCTTATTCTATAAAAAAGTCATAAAACGTTTCACAGAAGAGATAAGAAAAGAGCTTTTCTTCCAAATCTTAAAATCAGGTATTAGCTATATCAGAGATATGAAGTTAATAGTTGACCGTTCAAATCATAGAGATTATCAAAACCCACTACAAATGGTATGGAACTTTTGCAAAGCCCGCTTTTTGTTGGATACTCATGCGTCAATTATAAATAGATACAGAAGTTATACGGATACAAATAACGCAAATAACGAGGCTACTATAAAAATTAATAGATTAAAGAACAGACTAAACATAGTGACTAACTATATAGATAACAAGTTTAAGTCAATAGGTGATATATACGATAGGATACTTAGAGAAGAACAAAAATTTTTTGATAGCTGATAACTTTAATCTACATTTTTATAAACATCCAAACCGATCAATGTATCTATTTTCTTATTCATGTCCAATAGTATTTTATAAGCCAGTGATTGAGTTATGAAAGCTATTGCAAGTGCTTGATCGTATTTAGCTATCTTGTTAAGTACCTCTTGACTACCGAGGCCAAGTAACTTTCTGACATCTATGAGCTCGTCCACTTCTTTGATAAGATAGTAATCCACTTTTCTTATAGCACTTATTAGCTGATTAGTCTCGAAAGCAGTTATTATATTTTTTCTGATATCTACCGTTTTGCAGACTATATTAGGCCAAAACAAAAGTGCTTCTTCCAGACCAATGTTATATTTCAAGAATACAGAAGCATGCGGGATACTATAATAAGAGCGATAATAGTAACTCACGAAGAAAGTCAGAAAAATATAATATACACCCGTTTTGTAACCATATAGCTTTCTAGTTACTTGTCCTACTGTAACCTGATCAGCATACTCTAAATCAAAGTAGCTGTTCAGGAAGTTATACATGTCTGTATTTAGAGAATTCGCAAAATTTGTTGTTATATTCTGTTTAGACTTTAGCAACTGGCCTAGATCCTTTAGACGATATGGTATGATGAAACTATCTGAGTCTACGAATTTTACGAAGAGTTCTTCGGTTAGCAGCGCCGTCATAGCTGGATTTCGGTTACTAACGAGCTTGGGTCGTAGTAGGTGTCTAACCAGTATAATCCTACAACTTTGGGTAGTTTATTGAGCAAGTAGTAACGATAAAAGTTTTCTATGAGAGTATGGAAGTTATCTATTTCACTTCTTACACCATACCATATATAGTATTCGTATACGTCGTACAGCATATCATAAAGTAAGTCGTAGTCTTTTATTGGCACATCCATTTTTAGTTTCTGAGACGTTCTATCTAAGAAGAATTTCAACATCTCTACCGCGTCCACGTCTTTCCCCGTTAGATGCCCTAAGAGTTCTTTCCCCGCCTTACTACTTTCTAAAAAGACCACCTCTGCCTTGTCTAAAGTAATCTTATCTACCCTCTTGTTTATTTGCTCTATATTTATTTTTTGTTTTACAAGTTTAGGCCCTATGTAATGCCAAGGGATACGAGACTGGCTGTATTGATATAGTTCATCCCTTTGGTAGGTTATAACCTTTATCTTTTCTGGTTCTACATTTTGTTTTTTTAGATGTTCTCTTACTTTTGATGCAAGATCATAGTGTGGATTAGCTGGCATACCCTCAACAAACAAAAACGGGACAATACCAAAATCCGTAACCCGTTCGTACGTAATAATGCTGTGATTGACAGAATTATTTAAAATCTCATGTAAGTTTGGCAGTTTAATCGTTGGTGTCTGTCTATGATAGTAGAAGAGATATCCTGGCATGCCATAAATATACTAATATTCTCTAAAGTAGTACATAATCATAAACAAAGAATGTAGGCACCTCTACCTTTTGTCTTCCACAAACTATATTATGGATTTTAAGAGCGTATTTATGTGTGACAAATGCTTGTCCTGAACTATTGAGTCTAAATAAGTCTAATCCATCACTATGCTTATAATCCAACATACCGTTTAATAACAGCTGTGTAACAAGATCGGTCTTTATATCTTTACTCGATACCCAAAATCGCAGACGGTTATACAAATACAACGCTTCTACCAACTGATTATTACCTAATCTCATTTTACTCGCTAATGGACGATATGGAGTATGAAGAGAATTAACAATGTTAGCTATCAAATCTACATAAAAATCGTACTCATAAGACTCATCGTATGTCAGACCCATGAGATGTAAAAACTGTATCATAGCTGCTTTATTTAGACCACTTAATCCTCCAACGTTCTTGCTTATTTGATTTTCTATATAGGTATTTAATGTGGTATCATTACAAGTTCTTGCTATTCCGTATAGTATAAGGTATTCTATACCAATCTTAAGTGCATGATGTGTGAGTCTAGTTTTATCGTTTTTTTGCTCTATTATGCCTAAGTCTAAGTATCTTCCCAAAACCTGACTCCTAACTTGAGGCGACCACCTTTCATTCAAAATTCCATATACATTTACTAAATCGTAATAACTAAAGTTTTTATGTATGTCCAATAATGTTTTTATGTTTTCTTTTGCCAGTAAGTTAGTTTTTATAGGTTTATCAATGCTTAGGTTTTTGTGTACTATAACTTTGTAAGCCAATTGTTTAATCATATTATTGGGTGTTTATATATTTTAAGTAGCGTTCTTTTTGTCTGATGACATTATATATGTATTGATCTAATGTGCCTATGGCTATGATGTAGTGGTAGGTGCATTTATTGGATTGTTGTGAGAAACGGTGGATTCGATCCTCGGCTTGTAGCATAGTTGCTGGTACCCAATCTGTTTCTGCAAATACGATTTCGTCGGTAGAAGTTAGGGTTAGCCCCTCCGAGGCTACAGCTAATGAAGCGATGATAATGGCTTTCTCGGTCGCGCTGGATTGGAAAGCAGCGACCGTTCTTGCCCTCTCATCCCTAGAAACCCTCCCATCAATAACATAAATCTCATAATCAGACCATGCCTCTGACAACTTCATCTTAATATAATCTATAACCTCGTTATGATGAGCATACACAATAAACTTATTTTTACCATCCAACTTATTTAGTATATAGCTGACAACCCAACGAGCTTTTTCAATGCCTATAAGGCGACGATAGGTAGAAATGCGCAAAGCGATATCTCTTGGAAGTTTAAGGTTAGCTTCCAACATATTCTTAATCTTAGCTTCTTCACTAATGGCTTCCATAAGATGAGTATCCGATGGATTGGAAATATCTATGTTGACAAAGATACGACTCTTAGCAGGTAGCTCGGATAACACTTCCTTCTTTAAGCGCCTTATATATTGCTGCGTACTCTTCAGATAAGTTATAAGGCTGGCCGCCTTTTCGGCTTCTATCGTACGATAATAACGAGCGTGATTGCCTGTCCTATAATAATACGCCGCTGTCTCACCTTCAAAATTCTTTATAAACTTTACTACATCTTTTATTCCATTTGGCAACATATCGAGCAAACGCAATATATTGTAAGCCTCTACTGGCCTATTCTTAACAAGCGTCCCAGTAAGCCCTAGAATAAATCTAGCTTTACTAGCTAATGGTATTACATTTTTAACACGCTTGGATTTGAGACTTTTTAAATTCTGTATTTCATCAAATACTATAATGTCTGGTTGTAGATTTAAAAGAGAAGGTAACTTACTCTTAGCTGTAAGAGAAGCGTAATTGATAATATTTATCCGTTGTGGCAACGGATTTTTTAAAGTTACTCTTGGCAATAAAAAACGCTGTATGTCAAACTCTACAATCCTATCGTACCATTCTTGAATCATTACGTCCGGTGTCATTATGACGACCGTCATGCCCTTACGATATGTTGATAGCAGGAATGCAATAGTTTGTACTGTCTTGCCTAGTCCTTGTTCGTCGCATAACAGAAATCCTTTCTTTCCATTGCTATAAGCTAACAGAATATGCCTCACACCCTCTACCTGATAATCTCGCAGACTAGGTATCAAACCCTTAACCATCTCAATATCCTTACTGACTGACTTAGCTATACTATCGGGGATGGCTATATCTAAACTTTCTTTTGCATTCGTTTCTAGTTTTTGCAGTTTTTCATTGATAGCATCTATATACCTATTCTTTGCACCCAACTCGTACGCTATGATGCGAGATTCTATGCTTAGGTACTCAAAGTACTGCGACGCAAAAAGGGCAAACTGCCGCTTGTCCCCACGCCAAACATTATCAGGCGAAGGACTATACTTAAAACCATATTTCTTAAGAGCATCCTTTATAACGATAAAATCTTGTGTATTAGCATTATGTACATATGGGAGTCTTATAGCACATATGTTATCTTGTACAGTTACTGTAAGATACAACGGTTTGTTTTGATGATAGTTGACTGCTTTTACAGGTATTTTCGAGAAGGCCTGCCGGAGTAGGTCGGCCTTAGAGGTATCTAAGCTGCTCATAGCACCCGTATACTCACCCGTAGGCGCAAGGTATGGAAAATCGGCCAACGCGCCGTCATGTTCTACGCCCCGTTCAAAAACCTAATAGTACGATACGGCTGTGCAAGATAGTTTGCAGCAGGGCCACCGCTAGACGCAAAGTAAGCATTCCCTAAAAGTACATGGTCATAACGAATTACCCTAACCCGCTCTACATCCCTTACCTCAAACTCTATTGGCAAACTAAACTCTAAAACAAAACCATGACTATACATGACATCTTTAATAAGTTGTTCATCAACACTACATAATATGGGCATATACGCTAAGTCAACTATTTCAATATTATTACCATTCATGATTTCAAACGGCTTGGGATAACCAGATTGAAGTGCAATACAAGCCAGCACTAACATGTGGTTAGGTAATGCACTCGTTTCTATAATACTCTGCAATGGCTTACTACTACCAGAGTAGGTATGAACCTGCAACTTCACTATCATCCCAGTGCGATTGGGATACTCAGTACTCAAATACCCAATATAAGACTCAGGAATAAATATGTAAGTACCATTAGCAACATTACCTTGTGTTATGTTATATATGGTATTATATCGTATCAAATCGTATTTAAAATCGTAACTTGCCCTTTCATCTATATCCTTTACGTTGCTAATTATATACCTGATCTTATTATTAACTATTATGTCATTTTCGTCAAACCCTGCATGACAACAAGTATTTTCTGTATCGTTCCCTGTATTATATTCTCCATTGTTCAGATTCCTGAATAGCAACAAAAAGTTCAGTATAGCCCCTGGTAGCTTTTGATTGTTGACAAATGGGTAGTTAACATATAAGGCTCTGTTTGGGATTGGCACTGTGCGCACTTTACTAATGCTGACACAATAATTAAGTTTAGACAAATGTTCTAAAAAACTACGATTGGGAATACTAGTCATATATAAATATACACAATCCTATATTAAAGTCATGTATTGTATAATACATTTATATTGTTGGTGTATAGGACTTTCCATGTAGCTTGCTTAACACACCCGATAACCTGTGCCATCACCGTCATCTGGTGGCGGTGGTGGCGGTGGTGGCGGTGGTGGCGGAGGCGGCGGAGGCGGCGGTGGTAGTAGCGTTGCGTTAAGTGTAGTACTGCTGTTTACCTCACATATACGCATGATATCTACTTGTCTAACATTCCAAAATACTGTGTCGTTATGGTCTATATCTATGTTATCGTATATCGGTTCATAAATAATACTCGCCTCAAGTAGCTCGTTTGGGCAATTACTATTATTTAGATTTCTTACTATTAATGGCTGGACATGCCCATTTTCTGGTTGTACGATTCTAAATTCATCTCCTCTGAGTTTTATATAATATGGTATTGCACGGTTGCGTCTAACAATATTCTTTCTAAACATTATCTCTTTCTGCTAAATGTCTTATCTGGTCTAAGCACTAGTCCAGCTTTTTTGAAACCTGGGTCTAGTGTAAAATCAACGCCAGGGATGTCGTATATCTTAGTGCAAACATCTTTTTGCCATTCACCGACCACAACAGCTGAAACAGGTAGTTCAATACCTGACATTACTAATCCCCGTATCATTTTGATCCAATCTCCGATCTGTGTACCCTCGAAGGGTTCAACAGGTAATAGCACAAGCGTACCACATAACCAGTCTCCCTCTATAAACATCTTAGATACATAATGCGTAATCATCATATTTAAAAGCATTTGATCAACGGCAGGCACTAAACTATACTTGTTTGTTTTCTGATCTCTATTACCGTGCGTTATACTACCAAGACATGTTCTAGTTGCTATCCGATACTTGTAAGTATCCGATTCCAAGTAGTCTACTAAAACTTTACGAGAGAATATGCTCCCATCGGATGCCTTCTGCTCGATAGGTAAAATTCTGGCCTTTATCTCCATGAGAAAATATACTAACAAGAACACAATATTACGTAGATGCCAAGCGTGTTCTCGCCCAGTTAGCACTTCTTTTCTACATAGTGTTAAGAGTATACAAATTCTTACAAAGCTACAAGCTCTTGCCTACCACACGATGTAGTAACCAATCAAAACGATGAATATCACCTATAAAGCGCATACTAAACTGTGATAAATAATCCAAATCTCTTTTTTCATAGTTTGTCCCGCTATTTTTCAATAAATAATCCCTATAACCACTGCTCTGCGGCGACAACATAGAGTCATAATCATCAATGTTGTTCAACAATATGCCGTGCGATATAAATGGATAAACTAACGAACAAACATTCAACTCATGACCAGAGGTTAACAGATTAACATTATAGTAAATCCAGTTCTTGAAGCTGCAATGGGGATTTACCTTAGATACCTCTAATACATATGCCCTACATAAATTATAGAGAGAGTATATCAAAGCATTAACGTATTGTGTGCCTAAATTGTTGATGTATTCTACTAATAACATTTTATAGAACTTAGGTATGTCTATTGTCAGATATAGATCATCAGTAGTACATTCATTTTTGATAAGCAAAACATCCGTATTTATAAAAAGCGATAGATTTTGATAGTATTTTTCTATATCAGTTGGGAATGAAATTATTTTTTTAGAAATCATGCCTTTTGCAGCATCGAAATAGGTTAAGATTTTATACTGATATTTATTAAGATATTCCTGATTTTGTCTAGTTTTTCTTTTAGTTCTTGTTTTCTTGTGCCTTCTAGCTTTTCTAATGCTTCATACATTTGTTTAATTGTGTTTTCTTTAAACAGTAGTTTTATTTCTTGGCTTGTAAATCTCACACTATTCACAATGTTATTCATAAAGGACTTATATGTTATTGGGCAATATTTTTGTACGAAGTATGCGAAGGCTTGGGCTACGACTCGTATTTCGTATTGTGCATGGTAGTCCATGCGTAATCTGATGAAGTGTAATAGATTTCGAAGGTCTTGTTTCCAGTAGAATTGGGTATAATAAGCTACGGGTAGGCAACTTCTTGTGACTTCTCGGGCTACACCTTTAGCAAGAAGTTTTTCGTAGATGGCGTAAGCTTGCTTCTGTAAATCCCAGTATTCTTTATCCATGTCTATATCTACTATAAATTGCTCAGCAGAACATTGACGGTTAGATTGGCTTTGCATTCTCCATTGTGGATAGTAATATTCATCTTCTACTTTTGTATATCTAGCGCTTACTTCAGATATGGAAGCTGTACGATGCCTAAACATCTGCCTAGCTACGAATATTGGTACTTTTACATGAAACACAAACTCTGCAAACTCGAATGGTGAACTGTGTTCGTTACGAATAAGGTAATCTATGAGATTTTCGTCCGTACTTTTCTTGACCCATTTGTAAGATGTTCGGGCGGCTTGCACAATCAAATCGTCAGAGGCCATAGCTTGAACTAGTCGAACAAAACCTTTATCCAGAATCTTGATCTCATCCATAGCTCTTTATACTTAGAAAGGTATCACTTCGTCTTGAAAATCATATTCACTATTGTCATCAGAACCATTAGCTTTTGCATTGGAATTAAGTTCTTCTTTGACCTCCACTTCCGTTATAATACCGTTCTGTATCCTAAAATGCATAACAGCTTGACTTATAGGCATAAGTCCGTGCCTGTCTTTAAGAACTACAAGCTTAGTAGTCTTGTTAGGCCCTGGTAGCATGGCAATAATACTATCGGCCATATGCTCCTTACGCGAAGAACCCTGTAGAAAACCTATGGGCACATAATTCTTGGACTTAAAAGAAGTCGGCTTTATCTGGGAAGCAAAAATAATCACCTTACCATCCTTACATGCATCCATAACTTCGTATGGCTTTGCGGCTGTATAATACATAATATCCTCATCGGTATCGTCTACAAACTTATCATCATAGTCAATCATTACGTAATCCACATTTTCGTTCTTTGTCATCCTAGCAACATCGTATATGGTTATTTGCTTGTATGGGCTAACAGTAATCTTTATCCTTTGAAGGGCACGTCTTATGTCTATGTTTTTTTGAGCGATTATGTTAGAGTATGAATTAAGATAGTATTCCTTAATTTCTAATAGTCTGGCCATTGCAGCCGATTCGTCTAAGTCTCCAGATATAAATAAATGCACGTTGTAAGCATTAAATATAGCTTGATACAAGGCCTCGTGCATAAGATATATACTTTTACCACCACCTGGCGATGCAGCAACAATGTTTATCGTAGACCTGAGATACGCTATCTTATTTACAAAAGATGGCATGGGCTTCCGAGACTTAACAATCTCCTCTACATATTCACTCGACAACAAAAGATCACCAGTCAATGTCTTAATATCATTCTGTAACTTTACAGAATATAGCTCTTTATATAAATAATCTATCAAATACTCAAAACTATCTGTTCCGATAAAAAAGTCTTTGACGAAGTTGATATATACATTTTTTATAGACTCTATTTTGGTATGGCTCTCGTATAACCTATTAGTTAGATAGATCGTTTCTACTACTCCTTTCCCAAATACTTGCTCAAAAAATGGTCTTATCTTATCAAATTTTTCCACATAAGGTATGCGACATAGGATAACGAGCAAGTTTCTGTATTCTATGTGTTTAAAGGGATTGTCTTCTAAACTCTTGATGGATTGTTTATTAGCATTGACTCTTCTAGGCATGGGGTTAGAGAAGAGACTTTGTCGAAACATAGGATAATCAATCTTTTGTGGAACATACTCCCCGCCTCATGACATGATAGCTCTTAGATGCTCTGACAAGAATACAATCACCAGCCAGCATGCGTTCCAAAGAAAATAGGTTTGAATCCTCTCAAACCCACAAAATAAAGGCCTTATCTAATCGTTCCATATATATTATCCCCCAAAATCTTACTATTATATGCGTAGTGGCTCTGGCGGTCTTATCTTGATAAAGGCATCGACACTATGAGTTCTATGCTAGATAATATAATCATATAACACCGCCTATTATCTCGACTACTCTTATCAGTAAATATATTAACAAACGACATAACATTATAATCAAAAACCTGACAATAATTATTATGATATATATCTTTGTATTAGTGCTGCTACAATTAAGAATAGCTGACATATTATATCTTATGTCTTTAGCTTTTATAACAAAATGTCATTTATCAACCTTGATTTTGTCAGCTTCTATGCAGAGGTAGTATGCCGCTGCTTCTTCTAACGACTTACCCAACATGTGATGCATGGTCACAGCCCTTATGCCATCGAGGCTAGCAACAGTTGCTAACTTCTGTACAAATTTGTATATTTATAACATCGTATGGCTATGAAGCTTCTAAGTGTAAAAGAGCGTAAAGGATTTTCGATAGTTTTAAGATGGAGATAGTTGTAGTCAATAAGTGTAGGCCGAATCTATGAACAAAGAGGTTCTAAAAATGCTGATAGAAAAGAAAAGTAACAGCAACTTCGTGACAGTAGAGTGTTTATTGGCATTTGACAAAGACGACGATAAAAAGCGGGTATTAAACACAATGCGTAAGTTTTCTTCAATGGTCAGGTTTGCCTACAAAAGACTGATGGAGGGAGCAGAAAAGAAAGAGCTGAAAAAACTACTATCCCGCAAGTATGGAGTAAACACCCGATATTCGGACGATGCGATTCTTCTGGCAAAGCAAACTTTGGAATCTTGCCTAGAAGGAAACCAAAATCCCAAAAAGCTTGTTTTTGGCTCAAGAGAACTGTTTGAACAGCTAAAGAAAAAACACTTAGCAGGCAAAAGAAGAGAGACACTAAGACAAAAATGGGAAGAAAGAAGATACGACATTTTGTATTCAAGAGGAGACAAGTCAAGGGAGGGCAATCTAAATCTCAGGCTTGTGAATCTGAACAATCAATGGTGCCTAAGGGTTAATCTAGGGAATGGCGAGTAAGTGTGGGCGACGGTGATTCGGTCAGCAAAAAGAAAAACCGACAAGTGGATAGGCTTTATAAGTAGTATAGAGCACGCCGAGAAAACAGGCGACTGGTCTCCCTACACAGTACGACTCAAACTAAGAAACGGGAAAATCTACGCACAGTTCAGTAAAGAAGACAAGTTCCCTGAAGTGGCTATTACAAAAGACAATGGTGTCATAGGTATTGACATCAACGCTTACCCTTTTCACTTGGCACTAGTTCATACGACAAAGGATGGGAACTTAGAGGAGTACAAGCGCATCAGCTTAGACAAGCTATTAGAAGGCAGCTCAGAAAAAAGAGAGTACCTAAGCTGGCAAACAGCTCACCAAGTGGTGGGAATCGCTAAAAGAGAAGGGAAAGCGCTCGTCGTAGAAAATCTGGAGAAGCTCCCAAAAAGTAAAAGAGGAGATGGACTACCTAAATTGAGACAGAAACTACAAAAGTGGATATACAAAGCGTTACTACAGAAGATTGAGATTGTAGCGAAGCGGAATGGCATTCAGCTAATCAAGATCAATCCAGCCTATACGTCAATCATTGGTAAGTTGAAGTATGTACCACTATACAACATAGACAAAGACACGGCAGGCGCTTACGTGATAGCAAGGCGCGGGCTTGGATTCAAAGAAAGATTACCTAAGAATTACCGAAAGCTTTTGGAAAATAAAGAATTCTTGTCTTATTCAGTAGCAAGATTTGAGGATAGGATTGCTAAGCTTAGGAAGGAAATAGGAGAAGAGAAAAACGAATATAAAAGGAATAAGCTAAGAAGCGATTTGAGAAGACTGAAAGGAGAATTGAAACTTTTACTTAGGTCTTTGTTGGACAGCGGGGAGAGCGAGTCAGCTGCCCAACAAACCGTCAACCGCGAGATGGAACGGGTGAGGGGTTCCACTCAGGTGGAACAAAAAAGCTGGCAAGTTCTCTCCGTAGCCCTCGCCCTCTCCTGCCTTGAGAGTCTTAGAGACTTCTCTCCCTTGAAGAGAGTAATCCTCGCAAGGGATTGGGTAGGAGCGGCGAACAAGGCTAGTCCCTCCCTACCTGGTCAGGGGACGAGTGTACTAAACATGTACAGTTTTGTATAGTTTGGGTGAACAGGGCATAAGATAAGAAAAACAGCCATACAGGCCGACTATTATTTTGCCTTGCGCGCTTTCTGTAAAAACAAAAGCCCTGCCCGTTGTGGGCAGGGCTTCCTACTGTCTGGCTGGTGAGCGGTTACTCGTGCGCCGCTACACCTTGGAGGCGGTTAGCGATGGAGAGGTACCGCTTGACTAAGGTGCGGATTTGCTTGACCATAAGGTTGGTATTCTTAGGGAGGGTGTCCAGCACATCGTGGAGTGCCTCAAAGGTAGGGAGAGCATCCAAAAAGTTTTCCACAAGCTGCTGTTTCTGCTCCCGTGAGAGGCGTACCCGTGTCCGCCCCGTGCCGCTGGATGTCCGAGCGTACCGTGCAGGTACATCAATCCCGAAGGTGCTGAGGGATTCCCGAAGGGCCTCGTTACGGAGCTTTTGCACGATGGGAGCTATGTTTTGCTCACCGCCCATGCTTTTGACCTGCAAAAGCTCCTCAAGTCTAGGGAGCAGAAGGTACGCTGCGATGCAACGGTACCAGCCTCCATGCTGCGACACCGCTACACCAGCGCTCGTAATCTCCTTACGAATCTGTGCTTCCACATCGTGAGGGAGAAAGCTGTGCTCCCCATTCAGCTCCTTCTCCAGATTCGTGATAAGCTTCTTCAGGCTCTTTTCTGTGAGAGCCTTCTCAATCCGAACTTTGAGTTCGGTTCCGCTAACTTGCGCTTGCGTCGT
>Ga0308310_1000052_pt1 | contig 37534 bp, 34 predicted proteins | sample HotsprSampleMS65_FD_203672 | JGI IMG/M metagenome (GOLD analysis project Ga0308310, IMG submission 203672) | Hot spring phototrophic mat microbial communities from Mushroom Spring, Yellowstone National Park, Wyoming, United States - 20090730_MS65 ...
TCGGCGTGGCGGTCGGCGTGGCGTGGACAATCGCTTTTCTCTTGTTTTACTTTCGTCTGCCCTTCTATCTCATTGAACTGCTCTGGAACCTGATCGTCGGACGGTGGGCCGAATCCGCTCCGCCGGAAAAAGCTGCCCCTCGCTTTCGCCTGATGCCAATCTACTGGGATGAAGTCATCTGGTTGCCGCTCTGGGGGCTGGATCACACCCTGGTTGAAATCGGCAAGAAAGACCGTCGCCTTGCCCGAACCCTGATCGCCGAGGTTGCACAATCGTTTCGCCAGGGTTGGGCAGCGCGCAATGCGCTGATCGAACTGACGATCTACGATCTTGAGCGAGTAGCGGATGTACAGACCATTGCCAGCGTTGCCGAACAACTGACCTGGCTGCCACTCGATATACCGGCGGAACTGGAAACGGTGCTACCACCTATCCGGGAAATTGCCCAATATGTGCAGGCTGCGCTGGAGAGCGACACCCTCTACAACAAACAGCAACAGATGCGTGACGCCTACGAGCGAACGCAGCGCGTGCGTGCCGGACTGGCGCTGCATAAGGATCGACGAATTGCAGTGCAGTTTGGGCGCATCCTGGAACGCTGGGAAGCGATCCTGTTTCAGCAACTGGTTGAGTTGAAAGATCGTGAGAGCATCCCGAATGTGTATGTGGTAGGAAATCCACTTGCGACCAATAGCAAGGTATTCAAGGGTCGGCATGATCTCTTCTTGGCGCTCGAACGCGAACTGGCAACCGCAGCCGAACAACGGCCCGCCCTGCTGCTCGTTGGCGGGAGACGCTGCGGCAAGACGTCGACGATAAAGCAACTGCCGGTTCGTCTCGGACCTCGCCTCATTCCGGTAGAGGTTGATATGCAGGATGCGGTCAATGCCGAAGGCGCAAGCGGATTGCTGTTTAACCTGGCGAAGCAGATCAGGGAGAACGCCTTGACCCACCGGCGCCTCAAACTGCCAGAATTGACCCGTGATGCATTAGCAGTTGATCCATACCCGATATTCGGCGCGTGGCTGTCGCAGGTTGAGGCTGCGCTGGGTGAACGCTGGATTTTGCTCTGCCTGGACGAATATGAGCGGTTACAAGAGATGCTAGATGACGGCCGCATTGACCGACGTATCTTCGGCTACTTACGCCATATCATTCAGCATCACCCGCAGATAACCATCCTGCTGAGCGGTTCGCATACGCTGGTCGATTTACCACCGCTGTGGAGCGACTACTTCATCAACGTGCGCACGCTCAAAATCGGTCACCTGAAAGAAGACGAGGCCCGTGAACTGATCGTTCATCCGATAGAAGACTTCCCCCTCACCTATGATGATGATGCTGTCGCACATATTATCAAGGTGACCGATTGCCATCCCTATTTCGTCCAGGTTACCTGCTGCGATCTGGTGCATATGCTCAACGAGCAGAACCGTACCCATGCCACACTCGCCGATGTCGAACGAGCCTTCGCAAGTGTCCTAACCTCCGCTGGCGGGCACTTCACTGAACTATGGCACGGACCCGACACCAACGACGCACAACGGGCCGTGATGCGTGCGATTGCACTGGGACGGGATGTGAAATGGGTTGGTGATCCAGAGGCGGTGAACGTTGCCCTGAACAGGTTAGTGCGGCGCGATATTCTCACCAAAACTGCCAACGGCTACCGCTTCCGAGTTGAGCTAGTGCAACGCTGGATAAAACAGAGGGTTACGGAAGGGGAGAGATAGTGGGTATCAACGTTTTCAATGCGTAGCATAACCTGCTGAAACCCCGCCTTCAGCAAACCATGGTCACGCTAACCCAACAATGGGCGCCATCCAGGGTGTAGTGCGGCAGCAACTGCTCTGCCATACGCTCTGCCCGTTGCCCCTTGTGGCACGCCTTTGCCCCTCGGCAACAACAACAAAGCGCTGGCAGCAGGTGCAGGGTACAAACACCCTACGACAGATACGGGGCAAACAGCTCCTTCAGCAGATACAACTGATCGGCAAACTTGCTACGGATTGTTTTCCGATACCCCATCAATCGTTCAGCCTGAAACCGTCGCTGCCAGATTGCCTGGGCAAATTGATCATCTTCAATCAGACCACGAAGTTTCAGAAAAGCGTAAAAGTTCTTTAGCGAATGACACATCGCACGCACCCACTCTTTGGAAACGTGACTGTTGTGGTAGGGGTAATAGTAGAACAGAAACTCATCAAGCGTGGCGTAATCACCGGCATCGAGGGCGCGATGGTAGAACGTGGCGAGAAAATTCGCATACGGCTGAAGAGAACGGGCATACGAAAGAGCTGTGCTGCGTTTTCTTCCCGTTTCCTGGAGATAACTCAAGTAGAGATTCATCAGCTCGTGGCTGCGGTTTAACGCCTGCACCTGGAGGGCAAATTCTCGTTCGGCATCCTGCATCTCCTCTTCCCAATCGTCGTCATCGTCGTCCTCCCAATCGTCATCGTCGTCATCCCAGTCGTCATCATCATCTGCATCAAGAGCCAGATCGAATGCAGCATCGCTATTGTTGCGCATCGAAACATCAATCGAAGACGGATACGATGTCAGATCAAGTTTCGGGAACAGATCAGGTGCCTTTACCAGAAGATAATTAAGTTGCGAACTCAAGATCGTCTCAGCTTCTGCCGGCGAAGCATTGCTCAGACGCTGTTGCACATCGGGAGGCAAGACTTCGCGCAGACGTGCACTGATATGAGCAAAGAGATCGTTCAGCTTCAGCTCTTCGATCATCAGTTCGTCATCTTCGTCTGACATGGATGAAATCCGGCTCAACGTACCGTCCCAAACGCCGGCCTGTCTGTCTTGCTCGCGCGAACGTTGAATCTCCTGTTTCAATTCAGCTATGTCCTGCAAAAGTGCAGCATCTTGTGGTTTCGACACAGCAGAAGAGGCGGTTACCCGAGCAGTAGGACGGGATATATTTCTGTCTGTCGTCAACAACTGCAATACCTTTCTGTCGTTGATGATGGTGCCGGTTTCATCAAGGAACAACCGGTCATGTTCTTCTAACAGATGTTGCCATGGACGGCCGGGGTAAGAAGTTCGCCATGGGGCGCGAGCAATCACCGGCAACACGACAGCCGCAGCCCAAACACCTGTTCCGCCAAGACTGTCGAACTGCTCAACGATGGCTTGCAGAAATGCCTGATCTTGCCCGGCAACAGCCTGGGCCTGGAATGCGGCAGCCGGTTCATACGAGAGGTATAAATGCTGCTCAATCTCGTTGTGAGACCGGCGATAGCGAATTTCAACCAAAATACTATCACCTTCACCAAAACGATGGCGTTTAAACCACTGCTGAAGTTGCAAATGTAAGGATGCAGTCCAGGGAAATAGCTGAAAATTCCTGCCAATCTGGATCATTTCACCCTGTTCATCGTAAATGAACGGTTGGTGATCTGGGTGAAAAAACGGTACCAGATGCTTTACCGATAACAAACCAGAAGTGATCTCTGCCGGTTGTGGCCAGCATCGAAAACGCACACCGTCCAAAGCTACCGGCAAAGACAGGTATTGGTTTCGATGGATACGTACCCAACTCACTTGTGAGGCATGCAATCTTAGATGATTACGGAGTGAATTTTCTGCGTAATTAGTCGCCCATCGCTTATTAATGAGATCACGAAGTTGCGATAAACTTACCGGTTGTGTAATCTCGGCAGCTAATATTGTCAATGCTTTGGCAATGGTGATTTCTTTTTCGCTCATAGTGATTTTTATCCTTTCCACGCAACAGGTTGGGAGACGATCTTGTGGATAGCGCTACCAATGCTCATTGTAACACAAGCGGGGCACTGGCCCCTGATGGACCCCAGCCGGCAAATAATTCGGGATGGATAAGCGTTGCCAGTAACTCGAGGCTATCAACAATCCGTGGGCCAGGGCGGCTGAAATAGGCATTGGCATCTACGGCAAAGACGTTCCCTGTCCGTACTGCGGGGAGCGCAGACCAGCCAGCGCGCTGGGGTAGTAGAGCAGTTGCTTCTGCAAGAGTTCGTTCGAGGGTAAAACCGCAGGGCATCAAGATGATGACTTCAGGTGCAGCGGCGATTACGTCCGGCCACGATAGCCGTCGTGAACGTTCACCGGCCGCTGCCAGCACCGATTGCCCACCGGCAATGGCGATTAGCTCCGGCACCCAATGTCCGGCGCTGAATACCGGATTGAGCCACTCGATCCCTAATACCCGTGGCCGATGGCTGGCCTGAGCGGCTGTCGTCCGCACTCGTTCTACCCGCAGCGTTAGATCATTGACCAATTGGGCTGCCCGTTCACTCACGCCCAAAGCCCGACCAATGGCTTTAATGGCGCCAAAGATACCGGCCAGATCGGTTGGCTCAAAAGATAGAACCTGTGTCGCTGCATCGGCCACAGCAGCTTCCACCTGGCGCAACGGTACTGCACAAACATCACAGAGGGCCTGGGTCAGAATAATGTCGGGCTGCAATGCTGATAACAACTCCATATCGAGCTGGTAAATTGACAAATCGCTCCGCGTCCGCTCGCGAATGGCTGTATCAATGTCAGATGAAGAGGCTGTTTCTGGCAGATCGAGCAAGCTACGGGTTACAACGGGCAATGTGCGAACTTCCGGCGGGTAATCACATTCGTGGGTCACGGCAACCAGATGTTCGCCGAGGCCTAACGCACAAACGATTTCAGTTGTTCCTGGAAGTAATGAGGCGATTCGCATAGTGTTTCGCTCGCTATGGGAATATCTCTTGCTACAGGGTAGCACCCGAAAATGTCGCTGTCAAGGAAGCAAGAGAGCAAATAGCATTGACGTTCTCAGCTTCGGGTCACCGTTAATGACCGGACAATGCCATCGTAGGGCAGAACCAACGAATCGCACACATCTGCCGTCGCTTCCTCTCCACTCCTGCAATCACCGCGATGCGCGGGTTGGATGCCCGCGTTGGGTGATAGGTGATGGGAAGGCATTGCCCGCTTTCGACGTCGGCAGGAGGGGTGTCCCTGGCGTGCGCTGACGGGTATGGTCGCGTATCAATGCGGAACCCGGCAGCAGATCACTGTAAGAGCCTGAACAAAAACCCAGATTTCTCATTGGGAACGTACCGTACCCGCGCAACCATTGCGTGAGGTATTGCCAACATGCCGCCAACTACGCTCCGTCCCCTCCCTTCCTCGCCCCGCTTGGGAAAGGAAGGGGAGGCTGGAGGGAAGGTGAGAGCACCAACCATCTCCCCTCCTCGCCCCGTGTGGGAGCGGAAGGGGCTGGGGAGATGATGAGGGGGCGCTAATTCATCGATCACGCTCTTAGCCGCCTCTCGCTACTCGACAGTAATGACCTTCAAGAAATTGGTTGGCCCGTAGCGATACACCGGATGACCACCGCTCAACACAATCAGATCGCCACGCTGGACAATCCCCATATCGCGCATGTGGCGAACAATCTGCTGCTCAAGTTCATCAAGCCGATCACGGGCTTCAATCACAATAGGAGTCACACCCCAATAAAGACTGGTGCGGCGTGCCGTCTCTTCAGAAGGGCAGAAGGCAAGGATCGGTACCTGCGGGCGATAGTGAGATACTAATCTCGCACTGGCTCCGCTCTGGGTAAGAACGACAATAAAACGCACCGGTAACGCATTGGCAATGGTGCAGGCAGCCGCAGCGATTGCCCGTGGGGTTGATTGGGCAGTGGTAATCTCCCAGCGTGGCGATGTTGAATGCGGACTACCGATCAATGAATCCTCGACGGCATCGGCAATCAGTGCCATCATTTGCACTGCTTCAATCGGATAGGCGCCAGCAGCCGTCTCGCCACTCAACATGACTGCATCGGTGCCATCGAGGATAGCATTGGCAACATCACTGGCCTCTGCCCGCGTCGGACGTGGGTTGTGAATCATCGACTCGAGCATCTGGGTAGCCGTAATGACCGGCAACATAGCCCGATTGGCAGCCGCAATAATCTGCTTTTGCACAATGGGCACGCGCTCTGGTGGCATCTCAACACCCAAATCACCGCGCGCCACCATAATACCGTCAGCCTCAGCCAGAATCTCTGGTAGCACATCGAGTGCTTCAGGACGCTCGATCTTGGCGATCACGGGTGTTTGCTTGCCTGCCCGCCGAATAAATTCCTTCACTTCCCGAACATCGCTGGCCCGCCTGACAAACGAGAGTGCAACATAGTCAACACCCTGTTCGAGACCAAAGGCGAGATCGACGAAATCTTTCTCGGTTGCGGCCGGCGCACTCACCCGCACGCCTGGCAGATTGATCCCCTGATGTTCGCGCAAACGGCCACCGTGAACAACTTCCGTTTCAACCTCGGTGTCGGTATGACCGATAACGACTAACTCAATGAGACCGTCAGAGAGTAGAATCCGATCACGTGGCCGCACATCGAGCGGTAGCGCACGATACGTCGTGCTGACTCGGTTGGCGTTCCCGACGATTGGCTCGGTTGTAATGACAAAGCGCTGTCCGGCCACCAGTTCAACCGGTTGTCCGTTTTCAAGCGGGCCGGTACGAATTTTCGGCCCTTGTAAATCTTGCAAAATTGCCACGTGCCGGCCGGCCTCTGCTGCGGCCCGACGTACCATCGCAATCCGTGCCGCGTGTTCGGCATGCGTTCCGTGCGAAAAGTTGAGACGTGCAACATTCATACCGGCTCGAATCAAGCCAGCGATCCGCTCAGGGGTGCTGGTCGCCGGACCCAGAGTAGCAACAATTTTCGTGCGACGCATATACTCCACGTTTCACTATCGCTGCCCTGCCAGCATTGCGCTGAGTCAATGAGACCGATCTGTGCGACTGACAGCTCGTGTGCCATCACGCTGATTCCTCACCTCATTGGGGAAGTGGGATGCAAGGTGAGAGAGTGAGAATGCTGCCCTGCCTCATCGGCTGCAACCTGCACCCACTGTTTCGCTAGCGGTCATCATTGACGAGAAACACCACCTGACGGGCAGCCGCCCATCACTTGTGTATCACTGCGAGTATATGCCAGTCTGCCGATTTGTGCAAGGTTGTCAACGCAACAGTTGCTTATGGCCCAACCGTCACAAGCGGCGCAATCTGAGCAAACAGCTTCTCGCCGATCCCCCTTACCTCTCGTAGCTCATCAATACTCTGATATGGCCCTTTGGTGTTGCGCCGCTCGATGATTCGTGCTGCCAATGCCGCACCAATACCGGGCAATTCTTCCAAATCGGCTGCGCTTGCCTGATTCAGATTGAGTAAGCCAGCGCCAGATTGATCATTGGCTGGCAGAGACAAGACCGTTTCACCCACAAATGGAACACGAATGTGATCACCATCGCGCACCGGCGCCGCCAGATTGAGGCCACTGATGTCGGCCTCTGCAATCAGGCCACCTGCGGCTTGCAGCGCATCGATCACGCGCGCATTGAACGGCAAGCGGTAAACATCTGGAGCCGCAACTGCCCCCGATACGTAAACAACCGTGAGCGCGACCGTTGGAGTTGGGAGACTCAGGGTACTCTCTTCGAGCAGTGGCGCTTCTGGCGATGAAACAACGGCCCGAAGTTCTGGCCCAAACGCGATCAAGAAACCGCCGACTATGGCACAAATAAGCGCCAGTAACCGTCTTGGCTGCCGATACCACGGTAAGCAGGAATCACGCATGTCAACGTAAGTGTCACCTTCCATCGCTGCGACCTCCATCGTGCATCAAGATCCGTCATATAAGAAACCGCAGAGACCACGCAAAAGTAACGCCAATTTCCAATAGAACGTTAATACTGCACTATCACGCTACAGATACCGACGTGCTACAGTATCATCAGCACAAATTCAGGAGGTGGACGTATGTCCTTCAACACAAATCGATTTACGCAAAAATCATACGAAGCGATTGCCGCCGCTCAGGCAGCGGCTGAACGTCTCGGTAATTCGGAGGTACAACCGGAACATCTGCTCTACGCCTTACTCGACCAGAGTGACGGTGTGGTGCCACAGGTGTTGAGCAAGCTGAATATACCGGTTGGCGCCCTCAAACAACAGGTAAACAACGAAATCAGCCGCTTCCCCCGCATCAGCGGTGGTGGTGTGCAGGTACAACTCGGTTCGCGATTGCGGACAGTTCTGGTGAAAGCGCACGATGAACTGGCGCAGTTCGGTGATGAATATGTCAGTACCGAACACTTGTTGCTGGCAATTCTCGATCATGCCGGTGGCGGCGCCGAACGAGTGCTGAAACAAGCCGGTTTAACCCGTGACAAGTTACTGATGGCACTGCGTGAAGTACGTGGCGCTCAACGGGTAACCAGTCCTAACCCCGAAAGCACCTATGCCGCACTCGAACAGTACGGTCGTGATCTAACCGAACTGGCTGCCCGTAACAAACTCGATCCGGTTATCGGGCGCGATGAAGAGATTCGGCGCGTGATCCAGATTCTGTCGCGCCGCACCAAAAACAATCCGGTGCTGATCGGCGAACCGGGCGTTGGGAAGACGGCGATTGTCGAAGGGCTGGCGCAACGGATCGTGCGTGGTGATGTGCCGGAGGCGTTGAAGAACAAACGGGTGATCGCACTCGATATGGGTGCCTTGATTGCCGGTGCGAAATATCGTGGCGAGTTTGAAGAGCGGTTGAAAGCCGTCTTGAAGGAGATTCAAGAGCGCGACGACATTATTCTGTTCGTCGATGAGCTGCATACGGTGGTTGGCGCCGGCGCCGCCGAAGGAGCAATGGACGCTGGCAATATGCTGAAACCTATGTTGGCCCGCGGCGAACTGCACATGGTCGGTGCAACCACGCTCGATGAGTATCGCAAACATATCGAGAAGGATGCGGCGCTTGAACGGCGCTTCCAGCCGGTCATGGTTGATCCACCGTCGGTCGAAGATACTATCTCGATCCTGCGTGGTCTCAAAGAGCGCTACGAAACCCACCACGGTGTGCGAATTACCGACGGCGCCCTCATCGCAGCGGCAATGCTCTCGGATCGGTACATTTCCGACCGCTTCTTACCGGATAAGGCCATTGACCTGATCGACGAAGCAGCGGCCCGTCTGCGGATGGAGATCACTTCTGATCCGCAAGAACTCGACGATCTCAAGCGACGGATCATGCAACTTGAGATCGAGCGCGAGGCACTGCGCAAAGAGAAAGATCAGGCCAGTAGAGAACGGCTTGAGAAACTCGAACAGGAACTTGCCAACCTGCGCGAGCAGCGTTCTGCGCTTGAAGCACAGATTCAGCGTGAACGGCAAGAGCTAGAGCGCATCCAGCAGATCAAGGAGAAGATTGAACAGACCCGTGCTGCCATCGAGCAGGCCCAACGTCAGTACGATTACAACAAAGCGGCCGAATTGCAATACGGTACGCTGGTTGGCCTTGAACGTGAATTGCAGGCTGCCGAAGCGCAACTGGGCAACCAGAGTCGGTTACTGCGCCAGGAAGTTACCGAAACCGACATCGCCGAGATTGTCTCGAAGTGGACCGGCATCCCAGTTACCAAACTGCTCGAAGGCGAACTGGAGAAGCTGGTGCACATGGAAGAGCGTCTCCACCAGCGCGTTGTTGGGCAAGATGAGGCAGTCACTGCCGTATCGAATGCCATCCGACGCGCTCGTGCCGGCCTTCAGGACCCGAACCGTCCGTTGGGGAGCTTCCTCTTCCTCGGCCCAACCGGAGTTGGTAAGACCGAGCTGGCCCGTGCTTTGGCTGAATTCCTCTTCGACGACGAACAGGCGATGATCCGCATCGATATGTCGGAGTACATGGAAAAGCACTCCGTTGCCCGTCTGATCGGTGCGCCACCTGGCTACGTCGGCTATGATGAGGGTGGACAGTTGACCGAAGCCGTGCGCCGCAAACCGTACAGTGTTGTGCTGTTCGATGAGATTGAAAAGGCGCACCCCGATGTCTTCAACGTCTTGCTCCAGGTGCTTGACGATGGTCGGTTAACCGATGGGCAAGGGCGAGTGGTAAACTTCAAGAACACGGTCATCATTATGACCAGCAACATTGCCAGCGCAACGATCCAGGAGCTGACCCGTGCGGGTGCCGGGCAGAGCGAAATCCGGGCGGCAGTGATGGAAGAGTTGCGCAGCGTGCTCCGACCGGAGTTCTTGAACCGGATCGACGAAGTGATCGTCTTCTCGCCGCTCAGCCGCGAGCATATCGACCAGATCGTCGAGATTCAGATCAACCGACTGCGCAAACTGCTTGCCGACCGCAAGCTCAATCTGACGCTGACCGATGCGGCACGAGCGCAGTTGGCTGCCGAGGGGTACGACCCGGTGTACGGTGCACGACCACTCAAGCGGGTCATTCAACAGCGCATCCAGAACCCACTGGCGCTGCAACTACTCCAGGGGGCCTTCCCCGAAGGAAGCACGATTGTGGTCGATGTCGAAGGCAACAACTTCGTGTTCCGCCGCGGTTAATAACCCGACCGCATACGGCAAAGAGAGGCGAACATGACGTTTCGCCTCTCTTTGTGTTCTGGCCCACTGCCTCTTCACTGCTGCGGGGCAGGTTGAAAAGCTCTACAGTCGCCCCTGACGAAGTGCCAGAATCATCTGCTGAACGACCTCTAAGGGTGTTTTGCCGTCGGTAGCGATCGTCATATCAGCTACCTCTGCATACAAAGGCATCCGCCGCACACGCAGCTCGGCCAGGCGTGCTGCGGCATCACCGAACAACAACGGACGCTGTTCAGCATCGGCGGCAAGCCGCTGTAAAATCGTTTCATCGCTCGCGTCGAGCCAAATTACCGTTGCCTGTTCACGTAACATCCGGCGGTTTTCAGGCTGTAAAACAATACCGCCACCGGTTGCAATTACCTGTGTTTCCCGTAATGCTTCGGTCAGCGCAGCCGTTTCGCGGAGGCGAAATTCTGCTTCACCGTAGGTTTGAAACAGATCGGCGACACTCATACCGGCAGCCGCAGCGATAGCGGCATCAGTGTCGTACCAGGGACAACTCAGCGCACGCGCCAGCAAACGGGCCAGCGTCGATTTACCGCACCCGCTGAGTCCTACCAAAGCGACCGGTCGCTCTAGCCAGTTTGAATCCCAGACCATAGATAATGCTGCTCCTATGCAGTGGGCTGCGCTGCTGTTCGTTGCAGACGCAAGCTCCAGATCACAAACGCCGACAGTGCATACGCAACCGCAGCCGCGACGATCTGCGGTCCGTAGCCAAAGATTGGTACCACCCAACCCCAGATAACCGCTGAAACGGCCCACCCTCCTGCCCAGAGCAGGCTCATCAGACTCATCGCCAGTCCTCGCTGTACTGTTGGTGTTGCTCCCATTACCAAAGCATCGTTCATTGGATAGCTGGCTGCGATGAAGAAGCCACGGGCGAAGAAACCGATAATTGCCAGTGGCAACCAGGGTGTCAACATTAAGAGCATAGCCGGCGCAGCACCCAGGCGAAGCAACGCTGCGCCATGCTGCAAGCCGATCCGTCGTACCACCGGCGCCCCAAACAGTGCACCGATTCCAGCACCTAATGAAGCTACTGCCAGGGCTAAACCAACACTGGCATCATCAAGACCGAACTGATCACGAAAAAACAGGTTTTGGAACGGCAAAATTGCCCCGCCACCAACACCGAGCAGAAACGAGGGGAAGGCAAACCAGAGCAAGGTAAGCCATGAACGTCGAGCCGTACTCACCTCTGCTGAGGTAATGTCGGCGGTTTGTTCAACCACTGCCGGGAGACGGGCGAGAACCGGCAGCAACGCCACAATACTCAGCACGATCACCGAGGTCAGAGCCAGGCGGTACGCTGGGGTTGATCGCGGATCAACGGCGATTATCCCGGCGGCGAGCAGTGGCAACATACCACCAACCGCACTCCCAATCAGACCAACGATCAGTGTCGCCGAAGCATTCATCCCAAAGACCAATGGCCGCTGATCCTCACGGGTTACTAGCGCCAACAACGGTGTGACGGCAGTCGCGGACAGTAAATAACTTGCGCCGACGACAAACTGTGCCGTTATCAACCAGGGAAGCGCGGGCGCCTGGAGTAAGCCGATCCATCCCACGGCATATACCACAACACCAACAATCATTGCCCGTTGCGGCCCTAAACGGTCAATCAGCCATCCCATGGGCAGTCCCATCACCATACCGGCTGCCCGACCCACCATTGATAACAATCCGACATCATTGACGGTATAGCCCTGGCTGATGAGATAAAAATTAAACAGGATGTCGGCAATACTCAAGGCAAAGCCGAACAGAAAACTGTGTGCCAGAATGCGCCACACTGCAAACGGGATTTGGGCCAGAGATAGGCGCAAGTTGGCGGTGATGGACGTCATACATGCTCCATGTTGACATGGCAAATGTTCCGAGAGCTTAGGATACCACAACTTGAGCGATATGCCATCCAACGTGCGTCTGATTGTTCTTTACCTGGCAGTGGTGATGGAGAATCAAGAAGTAGGGGCAGGCTGAGAACCCACCCCCGTGAGGTGTCGCTGCTGCAAGAGTTGCTGTTCGCCCTTGAACCCACTGTTAACAGTTCACCATCCCAAGAGATGCCACTGGCAACGACCGAAAACGGTCGTTGTTCAACAACTTCCGGTCAAGGGATGAAGAAACACACACGACGACGGTTCTGTCTCCAGCTCATTCGCGTCATCAAGCGAAAGTTCCTGTAAGCCCAAATTCACGCGCCAGAACGTATCAATGGTAGCCGGTATCTCCGATGCAGTTGCCGTCACAATCGGCAGAAGCGCCGCCGAACTGTCAACTTGCAATGCCGGGTGCATTGAACGGAGATAGGCAAAATGAGCGGCTATCACACCATCGGTCCGCGCCTCGGTTAGCCCAATCGTAGACGATGGCAAGATAAGCGTTTGATCGTCCACCAGTACGGGCAGAACTGTTTGCAAACTATGGTAGAGCAGCTCAGTCCACTCCAGAGCATGACCGGCCAGATCGGTACGACCACATCCCCCGATCAAGAGTGCATCACCGGTTAACAGGAAACGTTCACCAAGCGGCGAAATAATACGATACATCAGATGTCCAGGCGTATGACCGGGGAACCAATGCGCTTCAATGAGCACCTGACCGAGTGGCAGTCGTTCACCACCGAGCAGTGGCTGATACCGAAACTGAGCTGGCAGTAATGTCCGTGGGTGAATGGCATCGTAAGGATGCATGTAGAGCAGCGTATGACGAGTATTGGCCAAACCAACCCCACCTGAGACCCGTCCGGCAGCAAGATGGGTTAACAAGACCCGCGTAAGGTCTGCTTGCGCATCAGCGATAATCTCTTGATACAGATGAATGTGCTGACCTGGATCGATGACCGCCGCCTCACCGGCACTGATGATCACATAACTGAGATCACCACGAGCCGGTCGGACAAGCTGAATGATCCGTCCCCAACTGGCACGAACGACCTCGTGTACGGCATAAAAATCGCGCCAGGCATCGAATCCACCGAGCAAGTAACGGGTGTTTAGTCCGCGAGCAGCGCACAACTCAGCCACATACTGCGATGAACCCTCTTTGGCGCAAATGACGGTCAGCGGCAGATCTGTCGGTACTCGGGCAATCGCCGCTGCCTCGTCTTCAATAAACTCGAAGTAAGGAATATTGATCGTTGGAATGGGGTGCCGTCCACGTACCCGATTGCGGGCAAATTCCTGTTCATTGCGTACATCGAGGATGAACAGCGGTTGTTCGCTTGACAATTCGGCATACAACTCTGCCGGAGACAGTGTACCAACTTCTGTATGAGGTTGATTGAGTGTCGTCATTGCGCACTCCTTTGTGGCGATTGGGCTTCCTTGCGCAACCATGTTGTCAGTGTAGCGAACGCAATCCGCTGTAACAAGTGTAAGTTAGGTGACCTGAGTTGTGATCTCTCTTCTCGAAACGCTTCATCCTTCGCTGCGCGATGGCCGTGGTTTTGCGGGCTGGAACGATACCAACACTCGATAGATGGTCAGGAACAGAACACTTCCACCGCTAAACCAGTACCATCCGGCAAGAAGTTCACTGTCACTGCCGCTGAATAAGGCGTGTAACAGGCTCAGCAGCCAGATTACAAAGCTGAGGAAGTGGATAAGCCGCCAGAGGGTCCGACCAATCCATTGCTTGACGTAGAAACTGAAGCTGATGATTGCCATGCCGTAGAGGGCCAATTGCCCCAGCCCCACCCAGAACGGTTCGTAGCCGCTGTATCCAAATGGGGTGAGCACCTGCTCGAGAGTTGCGCTAATGTAACGATCGCCGAGCAAGATCAAGGCGTGGAAGATAGCAAAGGCCAACCCCAACAAACTGGTGTGCTGGTGCAGATCGAACGCTCCCGGCCCACCTGGCCACAACTTTGCCATCCGGTTCGTCATTAAGAGACCAAACACCATCGACAACCAGAGTAATCCGTAAGCGGCAACCGCACTACTGCGTGAGAGATACCAGTATGCTTTTGGTTCATCGCCCAAGAGGGAGGTGCTGAGAGCGGGCGCCCACGTAGGTAAGACCATGACAGCAGCGAATGCACCTAGTACCGTCCCGACCAGCAGAATGAAGAGGGTGGAAAGTGACATCGCCGGTGGCAGCTCGACCAGTTCTGGATTGGCCGTCATCGTGCGTTGCGGGCGGGCTGGCCGTGGTGGTGTTTTGATTTGACTATCCTGTCCGCTCTGTAGCGGCTGATCATTTGTTGCTGGATGCACACTCATACGCTTGGTCCTCCATTGAATTGATGTTAGAGCGATTACCGATTCGCTGACATTGATGATTGCCAACAGTAACGATCAACATTTGGGGTGCGGATGATCTGACCATCGCGATGTACCAGTAATCCGGCCATATTGGGTTGATCGGCTAACCAATGCAAGCCTGACTCGGCGCCGAGGATCAATATCACCTTGGCGGCCATTTCTGCCAGCGACAGGGTCGGTGCAATCACTGTCGCGGTGAGGAGATCGGTGCGCACCGGATCACCGGTGCGCGGATCGATGAGATGGTGCTGCCACTTCCCACGGTGAAGCCAGCGTCGGTAATCGACCCCCGACGTAGCCACCCCACCTCGTCTCAGCATGAGCAATGCGAGACCCGGATCAGGATGAAACGGATCGGCCACTTCAATCGGCCAGGGAGAACCATCACGACGTGGGCCACTAAGGGCAATATCGCCACCAGCATCCACCAATGTCGGATAGCGACGTCCCAGGCGACGTGCAATCAGTGTCGCTGTCCAACCTTTTGCACTGCCCCCCAGGTCAAGGCGCATACCGGCAGGAATGGCGACAGTACGGCGACGTGGATCGCACTGTATCAGACGCCAGTCAGGCACCGGTGAGGGCGTTCTTAAATCGGCTGCTGATATACCGGCCATATGACGAAAATCGCGATCATAACCGGCAGTATGCAGCGCCTCACCCACTGCCGGCGTCACTAGACCATCACTACGGTATGCCATCCACAGCGCGTGTTGCAACGCTCGCCAGAGTGTCTGTCCAACCCGCTGTGGCCCACGTCCAGCGCAACGATTGAGCGCATTCAGGTCACTGTGCGGCTGGAAGCGGCTTAATATGCGCTCGTAGGCACGAAGCGTCTGGTAGGCGCCAGCAAATGCACTCCGAGCGTTCGCTTCATCGCTATCGATCACAATCGTTATTGTTGAACCCATCGCCCAAAAGCTGCGCTGTTGCATCGCCGGTGTCTCCTCAACGTGATGATCGGGTCCGAGCAGCCGGAGCCGGCGCCGGAATGGTAACTTCGCGCAATGCTGGCGCCGCTGACGCGGGTGGTGGCGCCGCTGACGCGGGTGGTGGCGCCGCTGGCGCGCGTGGTGGCGCCGCTGGCGCGCGTGGTGGCGCCGCTGGCGCAGGCGGTGGCGCCGCTACCTGATCGCGGGCCGGAATGTTTAGCGGCACAACAGTTGGTAGCACCGGCAGCATTGGATCGTCAGTTAACCATGGTGGCAACGGTTGTCGCTCAACCGCCGGTGGCTGGACAGCGATTTGTGGCGCGGCGATAGCGACTTCCGGTGGATTCTGTGCTGTGAGCCATCCCCAACCACCAATCGTCGCTGCGAGGGCTGCGGTGCTGATCGCCCATTTTAATCCTGAGACATCGGCACGCATGGGTTTTCGGGTCTGATTCATCGTAGTGCTCCTTCGGCAAGCAATTACTACCTCGTTCTAATCAACTTTCTTATCCTTGTCGTGATCGTCATCTTTCTTGCCATCATCATTCTCATTGACGGTATTTTTCACCTTAGCGTACACAACTTAGCGTACACAACCTGGCCGCTATACGCATCAACATACACCTCACTGCCATCAGCAAACTTGACTTCATAAACATCCACACCGTGCTCGTATTCACGCTTCACCTTCGCAACCGTGCCACCGCCCATGTAAGCAACAGCGGCTGCGATTGCCTGATCTTCGTTAATCGCATTGGCCACCTGAGTACCTGTACTGATCGTGTTTGCCAGAATCGCGCCAGTCTGGGCATCGACGTATATTGCACCGCGATCAAATACCATTTCGTAGGCAGGCACACCCTGTAGACTAACCAGCTCTGGAGCACGTATCAAGGTAGCGCCCTGAGCATTAGCTTGCGCGATAGCCTGAGCCTGTTCAGGTGAGACGGCGTAGACAGGCGCTGGCGGAGCAGCAGGGGCTAGCGCTGCTGGCGCAGGGGCTAGCGCTGCTGGCGCCGGAGCAGCAGGCGCTGGCGCTGCTGGCGCCGGAACAGACACCTGCGCTGACATTTCGTTCAGTTCACGTTGTGCGGTATTCAACTGTTGATTGGCTTCGGCCAACCGCCGATTTGCCTCAGCCAGAGCAGCCTGATACGCTGCTTCACGCTCACGTAGAAGGGCTTCAGCCGTCGGATCGAGGGCCGGAACAGAGATCGGCGTCATTTCAACTACAATCTCGGTAGGTACCGGCTCAGGGCTTGATGTTGTACTTATCCGACTGACTACACCATCGATCACGACCAACATAAACGCCGTCAGGGTTGCTGCAATGAGTAACATTGTGCGATTCATCATAACACCATGACACCTCCCTACATTTGTTCAAATTGCAGAGCATTCACAAAACAAACTAGTCATCGTCACGTTCACCCGATCCCATACCGGCACCGCCAGACATACCTCCGATCAATGCCTGGATTTCGGCTGGCGAGAGTCGAGCTTCAGGATGCAGGACCAGATACTGACGTGGCGGCATTTCGCCCTCTCACACCACTTCGGCAATCTCTGCGGCCAATTCAGTCGGTTCGCGCAGCGGGAGCGAGAAGTTCAACTTGTTTCGACCTTTGATCACATCGTAGGTAATCAGCCAAGAAGCAGGGGCAATCTTGCTGTACCACGGCCAGACCGTTTCGTTACTGTGACAATCGTAGCAGGCGCGCCGGGCAATACTCGCCGCTTCCGGTGTCGTCCAGGCAACATCATTCAGTACTGGTGGATTCGTCTGCCAGGCCCAGACCGGCACCAGTACTAGTGAATACGTTACGCGGTCGGAAGAATTGTTTCAGCATAGTCGTTCCTCTCATCATTGATTGCCGTCTACGCCCCTCAGAATAGCGACCTTTTCTCAAAAGTGTCTTAGAATGGCAGCAATAATTTCCAATCTTTTTCCAAGATTCGTGCGGTATAACCGATAGAGAGAAAATGATTCAGCGTGTCTTACGTTGTTTGCAAAAAATCATCTCTGGGAGTAGCATGTGCGGATTTTAATCGTAGAAGATGACAAACGACTAGCCCGTTTGATTGAGCGTGTCTTACGTGATGAACGACATTCTGTAGATGTCGCGCATGACGGTGAGAGTGGGCTTGATCTCCTGTTACAGGGCACCTACGATGTAGCCATCATTGATTGGATGCTGCCAGGCCGTGATGGTCCATCAATTTGTCGTGCTGTACGGGCAGCCCGTTTACCGACAGCATTGCTCTTACTAACGGCTCGCGGTCAGATTGAAGATAAGGTGCTGGGGTTTGAAAGTGGCGCCGACGATTACCTGGTAAAACCATTTGCCTTTGAAGAATTACTGGCCCGTATCCGCGCCCTTGGTCGGCGTTTTAGCCCCAATCTGGGCAACGATGAACTACGCGCCGGTGCGCTCGTCCTCGATCTGCACACCTATACAGCACGACGGGGTGAGCGACGGCTTGATCTGACGCCGACCGAGTGGCGATTGCTTGAGTATCTGCTGCGGAACGCCGGTCAAACACTCACGCGCCAACAGATTCTTGATTATGTCTGGTCGTTTGAGCACGACGTACAACCCCAGATGGTTGATGTCTATATCTCGTATCTGCGGCGGAAACTCAACGCCCCAGGTAAGCCTGACCCGATTGTCACGGTACGTGGTATTGGGTATCGACTGGAGGTAGAGCGTGTTTAAACTTCTGCGCTGGCAGTTTACCCTGTTTTACGCGCTGGCTGCGGTGGCAGTCATCGGGTTGGTCTCTAGCGGAGCTTACGTAATGGTGGCCCGTTATTTCGAGCGTACCACCGATATGGCTCTTTACCATAAAATGGTGCATGAGTTTCATTCGCTGAACGCCCCGCTCCCGCCCGAACTCACGTATGCCGACATCGACTGGTCGATCTTGCGCAATGAAGGCGGAATCACTCGTTCACGCATGTTAAGTGCAGAAGAAGCAGGCCGGATCGCGCTGTCGGTACGTGGTGGTCAGATTAAGCGTATTGAACTGAAAGACAAAGGTCGGTATTACAAGGTGAAACTTCGTGATGATAGTGAAATCACCATCGACGCATACAGCGGTCAGATTGTCGGTATCGAGATCAAAGACCCCCAACGTGATCCTATTACCGGTATTTCCTCACCACCAATAGCCTATGATGCTGAGATTGCTTCGATCTTCGTGTTACCGCTCGATGCGCAGGGTCGGATCCTCTTCAACCCCAATCCGGCAGCTCTGCCAATGACTGCCGACAAAGAAGCATTGGCAGCCGCATTACAGAACGGCTCGGATTTACGCACCATTACCATTAGTAGCGGACAACGGATCAGACTACTCACCTACCGCCTGACCCGTCCTGATGGCCCGGCGGCTCTACAATTAGGACGTTTACTCACCGATCAAGAGCAAGTGCTCAATCAACTGATGATCGGTCTTGTCAGCTTTGGTTTTGTCGGTGCCATAATCATTGGCATCGCTAGCTGTTGGTTAGCCGGACGCGCCCTGCGGCCCGCAGAAGACGCCTGGGCACGCCAGTTACGCTTTATTGCCAGTGCCAGCCATGAACTGCGTGCCCCACTAACACTGATTCGCGCCAGTGCCGAAGTTGCTCTGCGTAGTACAACCGATGACGATCACCGCGAATTGCTGAGCGACATCTTGAGTGAGAGCGATCATATGCGCCGACTGGTCGATGATCTCCTGACCCTCTCGCGACTTGATAGTGGGGCATTAACCCTCCAACGACAAAGGATTGACCTCAGAGATTTCCTGAGCGAATTGCACCGCCACGTGAGTCGGTTGGGTGAAGAGCGAGGTATCACAGTGATGCTCAATAACGCATCTGGTGTCGTGAATGCCGACCCTGACCGATTACGTCAAGTATTACTGATCCTGATCGATAATGCCCTGCGCTATACACCGGTTGGGGGCACGATTACGATCAGCGCAGAACTGGTCGGGAAGTATGTGCGCCTGAGCGTGCGTGATACCGGTTGCGGGATCGCACCTGAACATCTCCCACACCTTTTCGAGCGTTTCTATCGCGTTGATCCGGCACGCGAACGGACTGGTAGTAATGCCGGGCTTGGCCTCTCAATCGCCAAAGGACTGGTTGAAGCCCACGGTGGCACGATTGGGGTTGAGAGTACACTCAATCAAGGTACGCTCGTGTGGTTTACGTTGCCGGCATTGGTAGAGCAACAGTACACCGACGGACGTGAAAAGAAAGAAAGAGTAGTAAGGGGAAGGTGAGAGGGCAATTTTCTCTCTTCCTCGCCCTCTGCGGGAGCGTAAGCAGGAAGGGAAAACGGTGAGGACCAACATCTCCGTACACGAAATCTAAACACGTTCCCCCCTGACCCCGTCGGGTCGAGAACCTGACCCGCACCGGCAGCACTATGCAGCCGGTAGCGTAAACCAGAAGGTCGAGCCATGACCTTCCTGACTACTGGCCCAAATGCGTCCGCCATGCCCCTCGACCAGATGTCTGGCAATTGCCAGACCTAACCCGGTACCACCAGCGTGACGGGTACGTGCGCGATCGACTTTGTAAAAGCGTTCAAAGATACGTGGGATTTCGTGTTTGGGAATGCCGATACCGGTATCGCTGACACTGATCAAGAGCCACGTTCCTGCCTGATGGGGCGGACGCTCCGCATACGAGGGTGGATCATCGTGCTCGAGGTTGAGCACCTGCGCCGCCACCGTAATTGTGCCATGTTCGGGAGTAAACTTGACTGCGTTATGCAGCAGGTTCAGCAAAACCTGCCCAATCCTATCCCCATCCATCAGCGCTAATGGGAGATCACCACCACTGACTGCACAGATTGTCTGTTGCTTACGGTCAGCCTGGGGGCGGATGCGTTCAACAGCACGCTCGATAACCGGCCAGACCGGCAACGGTTCCAGTTTGAGGGAAACACGGCCTGACTCAAGACGGGAAAGTTCGTGCAGTTCTTCCACTAGTTGAGTAACTGCGTCAATCTCTTGCATCATCTGGGCTAGCATTCGACTGGCAATGTCGGGTGGTGGTGCAGATTGTAGTGTCTCAACCAGCAGTTTCAGCGATGCCAGTGGAGTACGTAGCTCGTGTGAGACATTGGCTACCAGATCACGGCGCGCCCGCTCGAGCATACTAATCTGGGTCAGGTCGCGAATGGTAATGAGTGTACCTACCGGCTTCTCACCATCTTCTATTAATGGCACATAGTGCAAATGAAGTGTCCGCCCGGTTGTAAGCGGGCGGATCGTCAACTCCCTGCGTTCACCATCGGTCAGAACTTCTTGCGCCAGATGATCGGCCTGATGATCACGTAAGAGCATAATCAGACCGTGACCAACGACCGGTGCTTGCGCAGCCAACAAATGTACTGCCAGGTCATTGTGGAAAACGATAGAGCGTTCAGTATCAACGACGATCACGCCACTATCAATCGCTTGGGTCAGAGCCAGGAAGAGTAACTGGCGGTTAATATCGAAAAAAGCAGGTTTTTCGGAGGTGACACTTGACTCCAGTATAGCAGAAGCAACCACACGGTCAGGCTGTTGAGGAGGTAGCTGATCAGGAGGTGGTATGACGGGCAATGACGAGCGAGCGATCCGACGCTGTCGATGGGCAACCACGACGAGCACCATCGTCAGAACAATCGTGGCCACGGTAAGGGTTAATTCAAGCAGCGTCATTGGTGCGATTTACACTTCGTCAGTGGGTGGTTCAAACCGATAGCCAACTCCACGAACCGTCTGAATATAAGTCGGCTTGCTGGGGTCTGGCTCAATCTTCTCGCGCAACCAGCGAATATGTACGTCAACTGTTCGACTATCGCCAATGAAATCCTGGCCCCAGACCCGTTCGAGTAAGAGATCACGAGTGAGGGCAATCCCACGGTTACGCATCAGGCAGGTTAGCAGATCAAACTCTTTCTGCGGCAGATTGAGTTCCTGACCATTGCGCCATGCCCGTCGACTACTGGTGTCCACCCGAATAGCGCCTGCCTCGAAGATTTCACGCACAATCGAATGCGGCTGCCGTTCACTGCGTCGCAGAATAGCTCGGACACGAGCCAGAAACTCACCAAGACTGAATGGCTTGCTCATATAATCATCGGCACCCAGTTCAAGACCAGCGATCCGATCAACTTCATCCTGGCGAGCGGTGAGCATGATAATCGGCACATCACTCTCTTGACGAAGGATACGGCAAACCGAAAAGCCATCGAGGCGGGGCAGCATAATATCGAGCACGACGAGGTCAGGCTGATCACGACGTACCCGGTCGAGGCCCTGCACACCATCAGCGGCAACAATAACGCTATACCCTTCACGTTCGAGGTTGTAGCGCAACGTCTCGGCCAGCGTCGTCTCATCTTCAACGATCAGAACTGTCGCCATAGCCACTCCACATACAATGACCGCCGAATTACGGTCGGCGGTCATTGCCACTTGGCGCATGTGGTCGGGGCGGAGGGATTTGAACCCACGACCCCCGCGTCCCAAACGCGGTGCTCTACCAGGCTGAGCCACGCCCCGTCGCCCATAAGGTTACCAGCAGTTGGGCTATTTTGTCAAGCGTCATCGTTCAGTTCGGGGGGCAATACAGGTGGCCCGGTACGCGGTCGAAGTTGCAAGCGCGCACGTACTCGTGCCATCTCGCCAACAGCCAGCCGTGCTTCGGCTATCCATTCGCGATGTTCAAACGCAAACGCACGAGCGATATAGGCCAGGGCACTGCTACGGGTATCAGCAATCCCCACTGCCACCAGCAGATCGAGCAATTCACGTTCGGCGCGACCGAGCCGTGTCATAACCGGTACCGTGCGGGTAGTGAAGAGCACTTCATGCTCGTCTGCACGCATCCCCCATGCAACCGGCACGCCGCTATGCTGCTCAATTTCACGTGCGATCCGCATTCGGTTCCGGCGAGTCTGTTCGCGCAACCGTGGAATCTCTTCGACCGGCTGGCTGATCTCGAGAATAATGAGAATCTCATCGCTGTAACGTCTGATCTCCGGCGGCCCGGCCTGTACTTCAGGCGGTAAATATTGGCTGATCAGCCGTAGAATCTCTTCGTCGTGCATTGAATGTATCCTTGCGGAGCAAGTGGCTCCTATTCCTGACTTTCCCATCATACCACAGACAATGACAGTTAACGTTGACGAAGGGCAGTGCTCATCATCAAACCGGCCAGCAACCCGATGAGACATACGGCAGCGCCAAAGACGAAGGTCTCGCCAATGACTTGGGCAGCAATCTCCATCAGAAACCTGACCGGATCGGTGACAGCGAGCGGGTTATCGACGCCTGCACGTCGCAATTCATCCTGACGATGCACGCCCCACATGGTCAGAATTGCGACGCCAACCGTCATACCTACCAGGCGCAGGGCGATGACCAGTGCCGATGCAGCTCCACGCCGATCTTCACCCGCGTAGGAAACCACTGTGTCAGCGACCGGCGCAATCACCAGACCTAAACCAATACCGGTCAAGGCCAGCTCCAGACCCATCCGCACATAAGTGACATCCGGACCCCAGAACACCATCAGACTATAACCAAGAAATGCCAGGCTCAAACCCAATACGGTTGGTAGCCGCGCTCCAAAACGTGCGGTCAGGAAACCTCCGGGAAGTGCCGCCGCCGCCATCGTCAGGGTTAGTGCCGAAAGCATCCAGCCCGCATCCCAGGCTGCGATACGCAAAATGTTACTGTCGTTCGGATAATAGAGCAACAACCGGGTATTGATATAGAGTGGCACATTTGTGATCGCAATCGCTAACCCAAACCCAACGACCACGTTAATCACGCAGGCAATAGCCGTATTCCGCTGAGCAAACAATTCGATACCGATCAGCGGATCGGCACTGCGTCGTTCAACCCAAACGAACAGGGCCAGCAATATCAGGGCTACCACAACCAGCGGCCCAGCGTAAGGTGGCGGGCCTAGCCGTTCGCCGTAGAAATCAGTCGCGCCCAGCTCACTCCCGGCGGCCAGCCCAACATTCAAGGCAACCAGACTGCCACTTAGCAAGATTGTCCCCGGCCAATCAAAGTGACCAGGGCGCGGTGGCGTCGGCACTTGTCGCAGTGCATACCACGTGAGCACCAATGCGACCAACCCAATCGGTACATTGAGCCAAAAAAGGAGCCGCCAATCGTCAAAGATACGCATCAGTACACCACCGTACAGATGCCCCACCATCCAACCGGCAGTGTCAACCGCGCCAATGAAACCGAGCGCCGCTGCCCGCTGCCCCGGCGCAAAGAGATCACCGACCAGCGCCATTGAAACCGGCACCATGGCTCCGGCGCCAAACGCCTGAATGACCCGCCCGATAATCAGCATCGTCAGATTCGGCGCCGCTGCCACCCATGCCGAACCGAGCAGGAAGATAATCAGACAGAGCAGATAGACCCTCCGTCGGCCAAACAGGTCAGACAAACGCCCCATAAACGTGATACTAACCGTGTAGGCCAGTAAGTAGCCACTCACCGCCCATGAAGCACGGTTTAGCTCGGTGTCAAGCGAAAGGCGCAGATCGATCATAACCTTCGGCAACGCCGCACTTATCACAGTCAGATCAACGGCGCCGATGAAAATGGCAAGACAAACGAGACCCAATGTCACCCGCGGATCAAAGGGTCGTTCCTTCACGCTGGTAAGTGCAGGGTTCTTCATGGGCATTGCACCGGTTCACGAACATCAACTGCTTTGTCATACTCGCTGAACTCAAGCGTCCAGGTACTGGGGTTCGTCGCATCGGTTGCCGTATCAACCAGAATGACCCGACTGGCGCGGAGAGTCTCTTGATCGGCCCATAGATCGGTTGCCACTGGCCCGGCACCGAGCAGGTTAAGACTGATGGCCCGTAACGATTCGGCTGGTAGCGTTCCACGTAGATGGTAATGCGGACGACCATTAAGATCTTCGATACCAACCAGCGTCACATCGGCAAAATTGTTGGCAAGTAGTGATTCGATACCAATATCTGGCGCAAATAAGACTGCCGGATCGAATGTTGAACCAGCCTGCAAACACATCCACTGGCGTGTAATCGGATTGGTAGCAAACTGCTTCCCAGACACTGAGACCGTCCGAATTTCACCAATTGCGCTCCCCAACGTGATATTGAGGATTGAGAGTACTGCATCAGGGCGACGTAAATCCCCTTCAATGCTGTTCAGAATTGTGACGCCACCGGCATCAAGCGCAACCGGCTTACCACTGAGTGTTATGCGAAAATGAGCACTCTGGCTTCTTTGGGTTGCCTGCCCAATCGCGCCAGCCAGGGCACGTGGGTCGGGCGTAGGTGTGGGGGTAGGCGGCGCCGCGATTCCGCCACATGCCGCAAGCCATACGAGAAAACTCATTATTAGCCAGTTCCAGAAGCGTTTCATAAGCCCCCTTCTTTGCCAGTGAGATACCATGGGTGTGACAGTAGTATAAAGCAAGTTGTCATCGATGAGAAATGAGAGTAATTCAGGACTTCTCAATCTCAAGGTGTTTCCGGTCGGGTGGAAATCTCCTCACCTTCTCCCCAGCATCTTCATTTCTCGCAGAGGAAGGACGCTCAGCGAGCCAGCGGCGCGCACTCCCAGCAGAGAGGGAAGAGGCTGCAAACTGCTTCCCCAAGCCTGGCAATGTGGTATGCTGCACAGAGAGTCTCGCTAAAAGCATGAGAGGTGATCACTATGAAACTGGCAATCATCGGTGCTGGTGCACTGGGTAGTGTTATTGGTTTCCATCTGGCAGCCAGCAATAATGTGATATTGATCGATCTCTGGCAAGAGCATATTAACGCTATCAATACCCATGGGTTATGTTGTGTCGCTGACGATAGCGAGCAAATTCGGTTTCTTCCGGCAACGACCGATCCTGCCCTGGTTGAGCCGGTTCCAGTGGCATTGATTACCGTCAAGGCAGCTCAAACTTCCTGGGCAGCGACAGTAGCAGCTCAGATATTGCAACCAGATGGAGTTGCCTATACATTGCAAAACGGCTTGGGGAACGCTGAATTGCTTGCCCACCAGCTTGGCACCCAGCGCGTGGGACAGGGCGTTACCACCCTTGGTGCAACTCTGGTAGCACCAGGGCGTGTTCGCCTGGCCGGTCGCGGGACAACCACCTTTTCTGCAACACCATCATTGAGTATAGCTTATGCGGTCGCCGATGTGTTTCGAGCCTGTGCGTTGCCGGCAAGTGTTTCCACCGACTTGATCGGTTTAGTCTGGAACAAGTTAATCGTCAATGTCGGCATTAACGCCCTGACCGCAATCCTGAGAGTACCCAATGGGGCACTAGCCACGATACCTGAAGCCAGCAAGCTGGTACGGTGTGCAGTCGAAGAAGCCGTTACCGTTGCCCAGGCCGCTGGTATCACCATCGGATTGGCCGACCCGGTTGCCGAAACACTGGCAGTTGCGCAGGCAACGGCGGCAAATCGGTCATCGATGCTTCAGGACATCTTGCGTGGCACCCCAACTGAGATTGAGACGATCAATGGCGCAATTGTACGTGAAGGACAACGCCTCGGTGTCCCAACACCGTTTAACGCATTCCTCTGTGATCTGATTACCGCTCTGGAAGCAACTGCACCGCTACGGGTGAGTTGACCGGTGGCGACGACGGTAAAATCCGGCTTAAGATGTTTCTCGCCGCTGTGCCGCTACCGTCATCAGTGTCGCCACCATCTGCTGTGCCCGTTGCAGCAACTCATCCATTGCATCGGCGTGGGGGAGCAAGTAGAGCGCCGCTCGTAAACCGCCCGGTGCGAACGCCGGATGGTATAGCACAAACGGATCATCGCCATCGCGCCGATAAATCTCTATCGTCATTGATTGACCGGCAGCCTGCACCACCAACGTTGAGAAGACTTCATACCCTTCCCGCGCCAGCCAGCCTGCCATATCGGCAGCCATTTCTGCTGCCCGTGGTTCAGGGCGACGGTCGTAGCGCACTACCTGGAGCACGGCGAATTCCTTTCTTTACGCTGCACGCTCGGCCAGAAAGCGATTCACAGCTTCATCCAGACTGATAATTCCCGCAATGACCGGTTCGTTGTACACCGGCACAAAATCAAAAAGGAGTGAACTGGCAGTCTCTAGCTCGCGCAGCATAATGTGGGTTATCGGCCCGCCCGACGGGATCATCAACTCACGCGCAGCGCGTAACGTCGCTTCGCGATCATAAGCGACACGAACGATTTGCGCCTGCCAACCGTGACCATGATCCCAGGTAAGCCGGGCATACGCTGCCCGCCAATCGCCATCGAACGGCAGACCAACTGATCCAACATTGACGACCAGTGTCTCATCAACCCGACGAACAAATGGCATATGTGTATGCGCAGTACAGAATACAGTGGCATGGGGATCAATTCTCGTTTTCAATTCGTACTGTCCATGCGTTGGCAACAGGCCATCACGGTCGTGATGAATCGAAGCGTGATAGGCCATGATCACGCCACCACGACTGGTTAAGGCCAGATTCGTCGGCAATGCAGCAACTTCCGGTAAGAGATCGACAACCTCTTGGTGAGTCCAGATAATTGGTCCTAGCAGTGCACGTCGGCCACCTTGCGGCGGACGACCCATCTGGAGATCGTGATCATAATGTAGTACGTACCCCTCATGATTCCCGCGTAGCACGTACCAACCACGTTCAGACCGCATTCGCAACGCCAGTTCAAGACATGGACGGGGCAACGGTCCACGATTGATCATATCACCAGCGATAATAACGGCGTCGGGTTGCCATCGCTCTATATCGGCAATCACAGCCGTGAAGGCAGCCAGATTGGCGTGAATATCGGCCAGAACTGCTACTTTCATCGCTACCGAACAACCTTTCGTATGTTGATGATCGACTGACACCATCTGGTAGTGTACCATGAGGATGGAACAGTTGCAGTCAGGAGAATGATCGTGCTTACCTTTGGTCGTGCACTTTGTACTGAACCAGCTATTGCCGGTAATCGCGAGTGGCTGATCACGAACGGGATTGGTGGCTACGCGGCTGGCACCATTGCTAGCACACTCACGCGCAGTTACCATGGTCTGCTTGTTGCCGCCCTCACTCCCCCGCTCGGCCGCGTCCTTACACTGGCAACCCTCGATACATATGTCAACTATCTTGGTCAACACTACGATCTCACGGCACATCGGCATGTCGGTCAACCATCTCCCGTTTGCCGGTGGCTGGAACGTTGGTGGCGTGATGGCACAACACCGGTTTGGGAATACCGGCTGGCCGACGCTCTCCTTGAACGGCGAATCTGGATGATGCCAGGCGCAAATACGACGTATATTCGTTACACGGTGCAACGCGCTTCGGCGCCACTGACACTACGGATCGATGCACTGGCGACAGCTCGTGACCATCACACGGTGAGTCAGATAGGAGATATTCCACTCCAGGTTGAACCGATGACGAATGGTCTTCGGATTGGCCCCATTGCCGGTGGTCATCACCTTCGCCTGCTCAGTGATCGGGCAACGTTCGTTCCGCTGGGTGGCTGGCTAACCGATCTCTACCTGGCGATTGAAGATGAACGCGGTCAAGCAGCCATTGACAACCTCCAGCGGATTGGCCGTCTCATTGTGACACTCGCCGAGGGCGAGTCGCTGCTTATCGCCGCTACAACTGAGTCTGCGGCAACCCTCGATAGTGCTATGGCGTGGCAGCAGCGTGCCGACTATGAAGCCGCACTGTTACGTCGGATCGACTGGACAGACGATCCGATCGTGCATCAGCTCGCGTTGGCCGCCGATCAGTTCATCGTTACCCGTCTGTTGGTCGGTGGTAAGCAGGGATGTACGATTATCGCCGGTTATCCGTGGTTCACCGATTGGGGACGTGATACGATGATTAGCCTGCCTGGGCTAACTATTCCCACCCGCCGACCAGAAATCGCCGCCACAGTGTTACGTACATTTGCCCACTTCGTTGATCGGGGTATGATCCCCAATCGGTTTCCCGATGAAGGCACGGTTCCCGAATATAATACGGCCGATGCAACGCTCTGGTTTTTCGAGGCCATCCGTGCTCACCATGCTGCTTACGCTGACGATGAGTTACTGGCCGAGTTATTTCCTCTGCTTGCCGACATCATCGATTGGCACGTTCGCGGCACTCGCGACCGAATTGGCTTAGACTGGGGGGATGGCCTGCTCCGCGCCGGTACGCCGACCACGCAACTGACCTGGATGGATGTGCGGGTGCGTGGTTGGGTGGTAACCCCACGTTCAGGCAAACCGGTTGAAATTAATGCCCTTTGGTACAATGCCTTACAAAGTATGGAATCGTTTGCTCATCGGCTCGGAAAGCCAGCAGAGCGCTACGAAGCAATGGCGGCAGCGGCGCGCGCCGGGTTTCGTCGTTTCTGGTACGAAGACGGGCAATACCTCTACGATGTGATCGACGGACCACGTGGAGTAGACTCGACCTTGCGACCAAATCAAATCTTCGCGGTCAGTCTGCCGTACAGCCCGCTCACTCCCGAACAACAACACGCAGTGGTACAGGCATGTGCTCGCTCGCTCCTCACCAGTGTCGGGTTACGCAGTCTCGCACCTACCCATCCCGATTATGCACCACGCTACATCGGTTCGCTCTTACACCGTGATGGAGCGTATCATCAGGGAACGGTTTGGGCCTGGCTGCTTGGCACCTTTGCCAGTGCATTCTACCGTCTGACGCACGACGACACAGCAACACGCCGCTTGCTGCTCCCACTCATCGATCATCTCGCTGATGGTTGTATCGGTACGATCAGCGAAATTTTCGATGGTGATCCACCGCATCATCCCCGTGGTTGTTTTGCCCAGGCGTGGAGTGTAGCTGAAGTGCTACGAGTGTGGTACGATTTCAGTACGCACCGTAGCGTAGTAGAATAGAGTATGTACGCCATTTCTCTCCCTGAGCCACAGCTCTCTGTGGCGAGAATAGAACGCTGTATTGTGGTTGGTAGTTCGTAGCGTGTTTGCAGAGTAGGGGCACAACCATGGGCCCCTACTATCCCCATACCTCAAGGTGAAGATGTGCAGCACCATCGTGTGTAGTGTCAGCATCCTCTGACAAGCGAGCTACCCCTCTCAAGCATATGGCTTACAGGCACTTATCACCAACAAGACGTGGCGAGATTGGGGTTCATCCACGACACAAGACATCGGCGAACAACCGAGGTAGGTGGTAAGTGTGTCGCTATCGATAAGCGTCGCCTGCGCCGGTTCACACCCCGTCAAGAGATACGCCTGTATCTGGAGTGGTTGCCACCCAACCCCACTCAATAACAACGACCACTCTTCACCAAGACCATCGGCAGGAGGTAGCGGTAATGGGGTAGAGGGCAAAATAGCGACCAGCTCATCTGCGTGAACACGCAGCCGAACCCAATATTCGCCGACGGTCGCAAGAACCAGCCTTCCCCCGCCACGCAGCACCCGCAGCATCTCGCGCAAAGCACGTTGCTGATCGGTGAAGAGCGGCAGGGCCGCAATGCACCAGATCAGATCGACACACTCATCGCGCAGAGGCAAATCAGCGGCATCAGCAGCAATCAGCGCCAGACCCGGTCGTTTACGCAGCACCGCCGCATTCCGGTCAATACCGATAATGAGCGCATTGTCAGCGCAACGTTCGTACAGCCAGCAGGTTTTTGCGCTATCGCCGCACCCCAGATCGAGAGCGATCTTCGCACCAGTCGGTGTAACTGCCAGCGTTGCCTGATGAAGCAGCTCAAGATACGGTTCGTGAAGAAGTGCTATCATTGTATGCACGCATACCGAATTATTGTAAACAACACTCTTATGATCAACCAACCAATTGTCATTCGCCATTTAACCGCCTTTTACGGCCCAAATATTTACCGCCCCCAGCCTGGTGTCGTCTTACGGGTGAGTGCCCCTGCTGACTACAGCGATCAACTGCGAGCCGCGATCAAAGGTGGCGCCCTGGCTATCGGGCTGGTGATTGCTCATCTTTATGTGGTTGCCCAGGCACATCATGACAGCGTGCAGATCAGTGCCTTCTTCACGACCGGCGAACCAGAAATCGGCGTCGAACTCTGTCGGTATGTCGTTGACGGCCTTAATGCCCAATTGCGCCATGATGAAACGTGGGACGCCGATGAACCACTTATGGCGTTACGTGATCGTCGGCAGGCGCAAGCGTTGCCAGTTCAGGCACTACAACTGATCGCCAATGCTCGCCACCGCGACATACCGGCTACTATTTTCCCCGATAGAAGTATCTTGCTGGGTCAGGGTGAACGGAGCTGGATCATCTCTTACGACGAGCTACGCGCTACTCCTGATCTCCAACCACCGTGGCAGCATCTCGGTCGTATCCCCATCATCGCCATCACCGGTGAACAGTACCGCAGTCAGGCAATTGCTGAACAGGCTACGCGCCATCAGGGAGTGATACTCGACCGTGCCAATCGTACAACTGTTATTCAGGCCTTGCGTGATCCCACCTGCCGAACGCTTATTGTTGGTTTCGATACCGACAGCTTGCTTCGTGAGGGGTTGCCATTCGATCAATGCGATTTGGCGATCATCACTGACCGCCACGGACAACGACCACCAACAGCCAGCGACGACGATGAATGGCTTAGAGCACTCGGACTACCGATGCTGTGCAGTACTTCGCCTGCATTGATCAATCTATCCGATCCGAACCTGCATCCGCTTCTGAACTACGCACCGCATGGTGTTATCGGTTGGTCGCCAGGTACTGATCACAGGTAGAGCGGATTGAAAAACGTGCGTCTCTCAGCCTTTTTCGTCAACTTGCTTCCTCTCCCATTCCGGGAGAGGAAGAAGATGGAATTGCTGCCTCATAGACCCCATTCCTTACCGGCGCCAAAAATCCGGATTTCTTGGAGAACGCACCGGGCTCACGCAACCATTGCGTGAGGGATTGCCAACGTTCTTGCTCGCTGGTCACCCCACGTTTCCCCCTCCTCACCCCGGTTTGGAAGATGAAGGGGAAACGTGGGAAGGTGAGGGGAGCCGGGCGTGCTCCGCAGCACAGGTACGGAACACGGTGCCCCATTCCATCGCGGCGGAGAGACGCATGCGTTGCGCTTAAACGTTCCCTGTCAGAAAGAGCCAGGAAACATTATGTGAATGCCATCGTCGCGCCTGATCGAAAACTCAGGTTTTCGATCAAGCATTAAGAGTCGAACCGGTCGGTCACGGCACCTAGGCTGGCCGACGACACTAGACGGGCATATTTTGCCAGGACACCGCGGGTATAACGTGGTGGCCGGGGCTGCCAGGCCGCTCGACGACGTGCCAGCTCTTCATCAGAAACATTCAACTGTAAGAGACGGGAATCAGCATCGATGGTAATACTATCGCCCTCCTCGACCAGGGCAATAGTTCCACCAACTGCCGCCTCTGGCGCAACGTGACCCACCACCAACCCATACGTTCCACCCGAAAAACGACCATCGGTAATCAGTCCCACGCTATCACCGAGGCCAGCGCCGATAATCGCCGATGTCGGTGCTAGCATTTCACGCATCCCCGGGCCACCCTTCGGCCCCTCGTAACGGATCACCACGACATCGCCGGGCTTAATCTTCCCGCTGAGAATTGCCTCCAGGCACTCCTCTTCGGCATCGAAGACTCGCGCCGGGCCGGTAATCCGACGTTGCTTGATACCGGTAATCTTCGCCACGCAACCCTCTTCGGCTAGATTCCCACGCAAAATAGCCAGATGCCCTTGCGGATAGATTGGCCGTTCAAATGACCGAATTACATCCTGATTTGCCGGCGGTTCATCAGGAACGTCGGCCAGCGTCTCGGCAACCGTCTGACCGGTAATGGTCAGACAATCACCGTGCAGCAAACCAGCGTTGAGTAGCATCTTCATCACTTGCGGAACACCACCTGCACGGTGGAAATCAGTAGTTACATACCGACCCGACGGTTTCAGATCGCATAGCACTGGCACCCGCTGACGGATCGTCTCGAAATCATCAATCGTCAGCGGAACCTCAGCCGCATGCGCGATTGCCAGGAGATGTAACACAGCGTTAGTTGAGCCACCAATCGCCATCACAACTGCAATCGCGTTTTCAAATGCCTGACGAGTTAGAATCTGGCGAGCGGTGCGGTTGGCGCGAATCGCCTCGACCAATACCTCACCTGAACGGGCAGCACTAATAGCTTTTTCTTCATCTTCGGCGGCCATCGTAGAAGAGCCGGGCAAACTGAGACCGAGTGCTTCAATTGCCGATGACATCGTGTTGGCCGTGTACATGCCTCCACACGAACCGGCCCCTGGACAGGCATGCCGTTCAATTTCGAGCAACTCATGCTCATCGATCCGGCCAGCGCTATACTCACCGACTGCCTCAAAGGCACTGACAATCGTTAAATCACGATCTTTGTAACGACCGGGCTTAATCGTTCCACCATAAACAAAAATGGCCGGGATGTCGAGCCGCGCCATTGCAATCAACGCACCGGGCATGTTTTTATCACAACCGCCTACAGCGAGAATACCATCCATACGCTGGGCGTTAACCACCGTTTCAATCGAATCGGCGATCACCTCACGACTGACCAGCGAGTATTTCATGCCCTCGGTACCCATCGAAATACCATCACTGACCGTAATGGTACCGAACATCTGCGGCATACCACCGGCAGCACGAATTGCCTCTTCAGCACGTGTTGCCAGCATACCTAACCCAGCATTACAAGGCGTGAGCGTACTGTGGCCGTTTGCTACTCCAACAATTGGCTTCGTGAAATCGTTATCGCCAAAACCAACCGCCCGCAACATAGCCCGATTCGGCGAACGCTGCGGCCCCTCGGTAATCATGCGACTACGGCGATTATCGCCCATAACGAACCTCCTCAAACATCTAAACGACAAGGTATATTGCTTATTGTACCGCTTTTCTACGTGCCGCTTGCATCAAGTAGAGGCGCACTGCCAAGTATAATGGGCTGCTGAAGCATTGCCTCAGCAGCCCCAACCCACATCCCAGGGGGATATTTAGACCCGCTCTTAGAGCCTGATCACCCTCACCCCCAGCCCCTCTCCCGCGCTGCGGGAGAGGGGTGATCTGGTGTGACGCAGGCGCAGGATCGCTGCTGCTCTGCTCATCTCCCCCCGGCCTCTCCCCGTGGAGGAGCGGCAGGGAGCTGGGGGGAAGGTGAGGGCTGCCCTCACCCCCAGCCCCTCTCCCGCGCTGCGGGAGAGGGGTGATCTGGTGTGACGCAGGCGCAGGATCGCTGCTGCTCTGCTCATCTTCCCCCGGCCTCTCCCCGTGGAGGAGCGGCAGGGGCTGGGGGGAAGGTGAGGGCTGCCCTCACCCCCTTCCTCGCCCGCAGCGTAGGAGAGGAAGGGAGCTAGGGGAAGGTGCGGGCCATCCTCCCCCCTTCCTCGCCCACAGCGTGGGAGAGGAAGGGAGCTAGGGGAAGGTGCGGGCGCCATCCTCCCCCCTTCCTCGCCCACAGCGTGGGAGAGGAAGGGGGCTAGGGGAAGGTGCGGGCGCCATCCTCCCCCCTTCCTCGCCCACAGCGTGGGAGAGGAAGGGGGGCTGGGGGGGAAGGTGAGGGCCGCCAGGCGTGCTCCGCAGCACACGCACATGCGTTGGTCGCCAGCGTTCCTCATAGTCGAGAATCATTAAAAGCCTGGGTTTCTGATCATTCTCTCAGAGTGCAGGGTAGCATGCCCGTTCATTGTCGTGAGGATCACTATCACACTCTTTAGCAGGCGGGTTTGCAACCCGCCCCTACCTCTCACCCTTTTCTATCCTTTACTGCCTGATAGGGTAAGGACTACCACCTTGTTCATTCGTTAGTCACCAACATTCTGGGCTTCTTCCAGAATCGGTACCGGTGCCTCACCACGACCGACCCCCCAGTAGATAAACCCCAAATTACGCATCTCGCGCGGATCGTAGAGGTTCCGCCCATCAATTACCACCGGTTGCCGCATATAGCGCTTGATACGATGCCAGTCCAACTGCTTGAACTCATTCCATTCGGTAACCAGCAACAAGGCGTCGGCATCCTTCGCAACGTCATACGCTGTGGCGGTAAAGGTCACGGTCGGCAACAACTCTTCTGCCCGTGGCATTGCAACGGGGTCATAAGCCTTCACCCGCGCCCCCTTCTTCAAGAGAGCGTTAATAATATCGACACTCGGTGCTTCACGCATGTCATCGGTATTGGGTTTGAACGATAACCCGAGCACCCCGATCAGCCGTTCCTCAAGGGTTCCCAGCACCGTTTCAACCTTTTTGACAAAACGCTTACGAGCGTCACTATTAATATCCATGACTGCCTGCAACAACTGGGGGTGGCATCCAGCAGAAGCTGCCATATGGTAGAGAGCTAATACGTCTTTGGGGAAGCAGGAACCACCGTACCCAACACCGGCTTCGAGGAAGTGTGGCCCAATACGCTTGTCGGCTCCCATTCCTCTGGCCACTTCACGGACATCGGCACCCAGACGCTCGCAAATCTGAGCAATCTCGTTGATGAACGAGATGCGCGTAGCCAGAAACGCATTTGAGGCGTACTTGATCATCTCGGCAGTGCGTAGATCGGTGATAATAATCGGTGCGCCTAACGTTTCGTGGAGTGCGGCAACCCGCTGTGCGGCCTCCCGATTCTTCGCGCCAAGGACAATGCGGTCAGGCTTAAAGAAATCACTCAGCGCACTCCCCTCACGGAGAAACTCCGGATTAGAAACGACATCAAATTTCACATCAGGACCGGCATGCTCGGCAATGATGTTTTCGACCAGATCGCCGGTCCCTACCGGTACCGTACTTTTATCAATAATGATGGAACCCGAACGCAAATATTGACCGATACTACGCGCAGCAGCTTTCACATACGTAAGATCGGCAGAACCGTCTTCGGCCATAGGAGTCCCGACGGTGATGAAGATAAACTCAGCATCGGGAATCCCGACCGCATAATCATCGGTAAAACGCAACCGACCGGCACGCATGTTTCGTTCTTGCATCTCTTCGAGTCCAGGCTCGAAGATCGGTGATTTTCCGCTGCGCAGCAATTCTAGTTTGTGTAGATCGATCTCGATACAGGTCACGGAATGGCCAAGATCGGCAAAACATACGCCAGTCGTAAGACCGACATATCCTGTACCTACTACGCAGATGTTTTTCACGAGTGCATCTCCTTTTATTACAGAACTGAAATGTTACCAACGAGGTATTATCCATCGTTCAATGATCGTTGTACGGAACGAGCATGACTTTTCGATGAATAATAGCTGCCCACCTGATGAAAAAGCTCAGAGCCTCACTTCCACCCCTAAACCGAGCGTGTTCGCTTGTTGTAACGCCAGCGCGGCAACGGCCAGGTCTTGCACCGCATTGCCAACCGACTTAAACAGCGTAATGTCGTCGGCTGAAGTTCGTCCATTTCCTGTACCATTCACAAGCTCCCCTAGTTCAGCGACAATATGGTGCTCATCGATGAGACCGGCAGCACGAGCCTGGATCAAATCACCCGCCTCGGCCCAGGCTGCCTGACGCTGATCGACAAAAATCCGACTACGGGCAACCAGCTCAGGCGGAATCTCGGCCATATCGGGCCGATACGCACCGATAGCGTTGATATGAGTACCAGGCCGTATCAAATCTGCCGCGAAGAGAGGCACGGCGCTACTCGTAGCCGTACAGACCACATCCGCTTCTGCCAGTGGTACCTGTGGATCAGTTGCAATCCGAACATCACCCCGAAAACCTTCACCACGTAAACGCGCTGTCAGTAACGTCGCTCGATCACGGGTGCGGTTCACGATCCAGACGTTGTTAATCGTGGGGCGGACTGCTAACACAGCTTGTATCTGCGGCAAAGCCTGCGCACCAGCCCCAAACACAACCAGCGTGCGTACATCTGGCCGCGCCAACAGACGTGTTGCTACACCCGAAGCCGCACCGGTACGCAACGCTGTGAGATAGGTACCATCAAGCACAGCCAGCGGACGACCACTCGTTGGATCAAATAATGTTACCAGAGCATAGATTGTGGGTTCAGCGCGATAGATGTTGTGTGGAAAGACCGAAACGGTCTTAAGCCCAAGAGCCGGCATCTCGCCAGTAAGCAGCCCTGGCATAAAGAAGGTTGTTGCTTCGTGCTCCGCGATAGTGATTGCAGTACGGAGAGGGATATAGGCTTCACTCCGCGCCAGCTTCCCAAACGCTTGCGCCACTGCTTCAATTGCTGCTGCCATCGGTACTGCCTTTGCAATATCGGCAGCCGAAAGAAATCGCATGCCTGCCTCCTTGTCATCCCAGCAGATATTTCACGTCTCTATCATACGACAAAACCGGCACGGATATCGATCCATGCCGGTTCTATGTTTACAGATTGTGTTATCTGCTGGCAACAATTACGCTTGTGCTGATGGATCAGCCTCATCTGAGGCAGGAGCAGGCGTGGGAACCGGATCAGATGCAGACTCAGTCTCAGTGTCGTTCTCACCAATTCGGCGTAGCGACAACCCCATCCGCTGGCGTTGCCGATCAAGGCTAATCACACGAGCGGTCACAATCTGGCCGGGTTGCAGAATATCGCGTGGTTGAGCCTGCGGATCGGCGTCCAGTTCACTGGCGTGGATCAAACCTTCCACCGCTTCTTCAATCTGAACAAAGGCGCCAAACGGCGTCACATTCGTCACCGGGCCGGTCACCAGTTGCCCGAGGGTATAGCGCTGGTCAATCGTCTCCCAGGGATTATTCTGTAACTGGCGGATCGAGAGACCGATACGCTCGCGTTCGCGATCAATCTCGACCACAACCACCTTAACTTCCTGACCGGGTTGGAGCACCTCACGCGGATGGTTGACCCGCTGCCAGCTCAGTTCGGAGA
>Ga0308310_1000056_pt1 | contig 36651 bp, 33 predicted proteins | sample HotsprSampleMS65_FD_203672 | JGI IMG/M metagenome (GOLD analysis project Ga0308310, IMG submission 203672) | Hot spring phototrophic mat microbial communities from Mushroom Spring, Yellowstone National Park, Wyoming, United States - 20090730_MS65 ...
CGCAGGGTCGGGGGGTCTTGCGGTGTGCAAGCCATTCATCGCCCTCGCGCCCCCTGACCACCGCCCGCCGTAAGACCCCCACCCCCTGACCACCAACGAAGACTAAAAGAGGGGGGATGACCACCAAAGAAAAACCCCTTATTGGGAACCTTTTGCGCGGGGACAATCGTCTAAGTATATAGAGGTCAAACTATGGAAGCAGGCGTCCTGATACTACTACGGCTCATCATAGAGGCTTTCAAAGCCCTCGTTGTCTACATCCAAAAACAGGAAGAGAGGTGAGAGGATGATGGCATTTATGTTGCACATCGTCGGCTTTTTGAGTTCGCTGATAGGGTTGCAGACCCCCCTAACGGTCAAACGGTTAGTTGAGGTCAGAAATCGGCGGGGCTTACTCTTCTTCGGGCTTTTTCTCTACGCCGTCCTTTTCGCTGTCGTTTTTGGACTGTTCGTGGCTAATATGGCACGCCTTGTCATTAGGGACGGCGTAGGCGAAGAGGACGCCCCAAATCGTCGTATAGAGCAGGTGGTCAATTTCGGCGGGGAGCAGGGGTTGAAGAGTGTTGTAGGCGAAGAAGAGTGCGATGAAGAGAATGACTCCCTTGCCCGCTTTCTTCAATCGGTCGCGAAGAGGGCAGGGTTTGCAGATGACGAAGCAAACGATGGCGTAGGCAACCGCTTCTATCATACCCTTCTCTACCTCCCCCCGCCGTCAGAAAAGCGCGACAACGGTGTAGTCCGATACGCCTGCAGAGACGACGCCTATCAGGTGTCGTTTGCCCTGCTCATCTATAAAGTAAACCCCGCTTCCCGAATTACCCCCGAAACTGCCGATGTCTATGAGCGCAAACTCGGCGGTTGGGGAGATGTCAGAAAGCAGGTCGGTCATCCCTATTTCCTTTGCAGTGAAAACCGCGAGGACTTTGCCTTCGCGCTCAAAGTAAGGCAGGGAGGCGCGGTAGACATCAGGGTCATCGGCAAACAGAATGCCCATCACCGCTACTACCCGCGCCCCCGCTTTCACTTTCACCGCCGTCGGGGGCTTCACCTTTGCGGTCTTGGAGAAGGACAGGACGGCGATGTCGCTATACACTTCCTGCAGATAGACCGTCTGCCGAACAAAAGTGCCTCCCCTCTGCAACAGCACCTCTACCTCATCGCCTTCCTTCTTCCCCCTGACGCAGTGCCCCGCTGTGTAGATAGCGTCGCCGTCTACGGTCGCACTGCAGACAGGCAGTTCGCCTTTCATTATCACAGCGCGGGGCTCTGCCTGAAGACTGACCGCGCGAAAGGAAAAGCGCGGTTGCGGAACGAAGCGCACAAAGTCTTTGACAGGTGCGCTCTTCGCTATGCTTGCGACGGCACAGCCGATGAGGAAGGCTATGAGGTGCTTCTTGGTCATCTTTCACACCACCTTTATCCCAACAGGCTCCGTGTCAACAGAAAGCGTGCGAGCCATCTCCAACAGGCGCAGGAAGGTCTCTACCTCGCGCCCTCCTGCTTTCCCTTCACTGAAGCGGTGCATAAGGTACTGCGCGAGGTACTGCAACATCTCCTTCTGCCCGCTGAGAGAAAAAAGATTGACAGAAGAAGGGGGAGGGACGACAGCAGGGCTGTCGTCCGCTATCATCAACAGACTGTTCGGGACTTGTCGTCCTCGCATAGCATTTCCTCCCCTTTAGGAGACCTGACTACCGAGTACGCCGTAGAAGTCGGTAAAGCCGACAGAGAACGCGCCCGTAATGCTGTGCATAACGCCCTTCGTGCGGAAGTCCGTGAACATATCCGTCGCGGGCTTTTCGCGCCAATAGAAGCGCAGTTTATGCACCTTAGGCGCGGCGAACAGGAACCAATCGTTGGTGTCCTGCAAGTACGGCACGCACAGGGTGTCAGGAACAACATTCTTGAAGGGGTTCTCATAGAACGCAGACCCCGTGCTGTTCGGCGCGGTGCTACCACCCGCGATATTCGGGTAGTAAGAAGAATGAAGCAGGGTGTACGCAACATACTTCAGTTCAGGGGGCACAATCAGTTGCTTTGGCTCAATCACAACAGGAATGCCCCGATGGTTGCGCCAACGATGGAAGCGCGTCAGAGCCTGCTCCAACCCCGTCGGGGTCAACGCAACCGTAAGGCGGTTGCTGAAGGTCTCGCCGTTGAGCAGGGGTTGGTTGTTGCTAAACAGCGGACGGCTACCGCTAAAGCCGTTAGCGATAACGCTCCAAGACACCAACTCAACGGTGTGCTTCATCGCGCGGACGGCTTCGCGCATAAGTTCCCCGCCTATTTTCGCATAGAGGTCTTCGCGAAGCAGTCGCTTGCTGACCGTCCACATCATCCCGTAGTCCTTGTGGACATACAGGACGCGGTTCCCCGTCAGAGCGCGGTCGGTCGGCAGTTCGGAGCCGTCGCTGTTCCACTCAGGAATAGCCCCGAAGCCTGCTATAATCAGTTCCTCTTCGTAAGCGCGGTTAGAGGTCTGCACATCGTAGACCTTGCTATACATTTCGGGGTACTGTTGATACTCCGAGAGGAACACCTCGCGGATACCTACCCGCAAAAGGTCAGGAAACTGCCCCGAAGTCATAATGCTCGCATTCATCGTTCATAACCCTCCTTTATTAGCCTCCGAAGACGATAAGCAGGCGTCCGTCGTTCAACACCTGAGCAACTCGCCCTGTGGCAGGGTTGGAACCGTTTGCCTGCACTCCCCATCGGCGCGTAGTGCTGTTGTAGACAAACATCGTCGTTGCGCCTGCAGTCAGCGTTGGAGCAATATACTCCCCTGAAGCGTTGATTTGGCGCATAATCAGTTCCGTCTTATTCGGCGAGAGCAGGGCAACCAACGGTTGGTTGCGATGTGCGCCAAAAGCAGGGTACTCCCCACTATCAGGGGCAATCCCTACGATGACACCCTGATACCGACTTGCGTTTACGCCACTACCGCCCGACGGGCTTCGCACTAACTCCCCTGAGGCGTTGAATTCTACAAAATCGCCTACCTGACTATCGTTGTAAGCCGTAGCAACAGGATAGGTAGCATACTGCACGGCGTCTTCCCAAATGTACGCCTGCGAAGTGTTGACCCGCGTTCTTACTCCGCGTTCCTCCATCGTTTATCACCTCATCTTATGTTTTCTTGCCCCGCCTCCCCCCGCTCATCCTTTCCTCCCCTCTTCCTTCGCTTGGGGAAGGAGAGGGGGGCGCACCCGCAAGGGTGCGGGGGGAGAGGATGGGGCTACTACTCCCGCCCGTTTTCAAAGCGAGCGGGGCTGAGGGGAGAGAGGGTAGGGCTTTGCCTACCCATCATATATGACGCTTCCCCCCGTGCTTTGGGTTCCGTTCTTAGATGATGATGGTGCGCTCAGGAACGCCGTCTTTAGCAACCTTTTCTGCTTCTTCCTGAATGCCAAAGTATTCCTTCTCCGCACGACGCACCATCTCATCAAACCGCGCCTGCCGTGCTTCCAAAAAGGCTTCGCCGATAGCACGGGGACGGCGCATAAGTTGTAGTTCGCGGTAGCGCATTTTGCCGAAGGGGTTCGTCTCCCCGTCCCCCTCTTTTACCTCTTCCCATCCGCGTCCCTTCGCCCAATCTGTGCAGTGAGGGTGGTTGCCGTCTACGCAGAACCATCCGTAGTCATACCCTTCTTTTGGATTGCGCACTGCAAGGGGGTCTTCTTCGGTAATGGTGCGGACGAAAGCACGGGCTTCCTCTAAGGTCATCGGTTCCTTGCTCTCTACCGTCGTCGGCTCCGTCTTCTTCATCGCGCCTGCACCTCCTTAGCACGCTCCTCTAAGACCTTCCGATAAAGGTCGTCGGGGTCTAAGCCCCATATCTCGGCGTACCGACGCAACCGCTCGGTTTCGTCTGCAGGCAACGACGGCTTCACCTGCTTCGCCTGCTCCTGCTCTCTCTTCGCCTGAAACTCCTTGTTTTTTAGCGCGAAGAGACCGTAGAACATCAGCGCGGTCGCCTTCGTAAGGTCAGGGGTGATAGCGTGCGGTGGGAAAGAGGACAGGTACTGCTTCGTCAGGTTGATAATACCTAAGTCCTCTAACTCAGGGTGTTCCTTCAACAACGGCGACAGCCCTTCCTGAATGGCAACCTTTACCGCCATCCGTACAAACTCGGACGGCGGTTCTACCTGCGCCTCAGCCTCTTCTTCTCCTTCGTCGGCGTTAGAAGCACGGGGAGCAGAGGGCTGAGGGTAGGCGGACTGCGCGTACATCTGCGCCCACCGCTGTTGCTCCTCAAACTGCGTCAGACGCTCTATCTCCTGTCGCCACAGGTTCTCAAACGATACCTCTTCCATAGCAGGCTCAGGCTGAGGCTGTGCCTGAGGGTTCTGCCCCTGCGGTGTCGGCACGGTCGGCACTGCTTGCATATCCATCATCTCATTCCTCCTTCGTTCCGATTGAGTAGGTGAATTCGTAGCGAGCGTGTTCTATCGCCCGCTCTATGTCGCATAGGGTGCGGTAGCGCACCTTCTGCTGAGTGTATTGTTGCACCGTCTGATGAACGGAGACGGTTGCGTCCTCATCGGCAAGGAGAAGATTGGACAGCAGTCGCTGTTTCTCCTCGCGGATGAATTCCTCTATCGCCTCTACTACGGCATAGGCTTCCAACAGTTTCTCTAAGGGTACAACGGTCTTCATATCATCTTACCCAACCCTTCGGACGGTAGCACGCCCGCGTCTGCACTTATGGGTGCGCCTGCTAACGCGGTGTTCATCATCTCATCAGACATACTCAGCCCCATCAACGGATGGGTAGTAGGCATAGGAGCAGGGGGTTCAGGGGTGGTAGGCTTTTCTCCGATGATGGCTTCGGGTCGGTTGATACCCATCAACCGCAGTATCTGCGCGTCTACTTCCCACTTCCCCTCAGGCGAAAGTTGGTCATACATCAATTGACGGACGATAAGCCACCGCTGTTTGTCGGTCTCCCTGTTGACCGACGCCGTATTCGGCTCTATCGTAAACTCCGTCTCTCTTACGATGTCGTCTATGGTGTAGTCTATAAGAGGCGACGGAGCGTTCAGGACTTGGCTGATGTAGACCTCATCGCCCCACTTCTTCAGGAAGAGCAGGTCTAACTTCGCGTTCATACGGAAGGCTTCCTTCGCCGAAGCGTAGAACGCCTTGAAGCGCACTGCTCCCTCTAAGAGCGCGGTCTCTACCGCGTAGGCGGTCGCGGAAGCAGGGGGCATTTGCCCCATCAGGATTTCGTTGATACCGCTTATCTGCGTCGCTAACTGCATAAGCGACTGCTCTTCCTGCAGTATGCCCCCAAACTGCTGAGGCATAAGCAGGATGTCTATGTCCTGCGGGGTCTCAACAGGTATCTTCATCCCCGCACTGAAACTGTCTATCTTCTGCGCCGTGCTACCCTTGCGCACTTTGAAGATAGGCAGGTTCGTGAGCAGGTGGTTGTCTAAGCGCAGGTTGTGCAGTTCGGTTATCTCTTCCTCAAACGGCTCTAACATCTGCCCCAACCCTGTGCCGAAGATGGTGGCAGAGGGCATAATGGTATAGATGACATAGGGGAAGATGGGGAAGGGATAGACCTCCTTGCGCAGGTAGAGGTTGAAGCGGGGCAGGTATTGGATGTGGTAGTATTTGCCCTCGCAGTAGTAGATGACCCTGTTGAGGTCTACTATGCCTGACCCCGTAGCAGGGGTCTCTACCCGCAAGGGGTGTTGGTCAGGGATGTTAGAAGGAGACCCCCACAGGCGGTCTAACACTTCCTCAGGCAGACCGTATTCGTCTATCAGGTACTTCAGGCTGACCGTCTCCTTGTGCCCTACGGCGATGACGCCCTGCAGGGACGGCAGTTCGGGGTAGACGATGAAGTTCTCCAACGGAACATAGCGCAGATAGGGATAGGGCGTGCTGACCTCAACATCGTTAGCAGGCTTCACCATCATCTTATACCCTATCCCTGTCCCTAAAAGCACCGCGTCGGTGATGACTTTGTACCACTCCTTCAGCGGTTGCTTCTTCTGATAGTGGTGAAGGAGCAGTTCCAAGTCGTTCGTCGCCGTAGCAGTTCGCACGGGACGGACAAGGATGAAAGGCTCAGAGGCGAAGTGAGTAAGGAGCAGACGCTCTACTACGGATTGGCAGATGTACCGTACTATGGGGATAACGATGTTGCTACCGCCCTCTATCGGCGGTTGCCGTTGCGCTTGCAGGTTGTAGCGCAAGCGAAGGCGATGTATGCGGTCATAGCGGGGGGTTTTTGCCTCAAAAAACCACCGCAACCGCTGAAACTTCTCTATCACGGGGTCTTTGGGGTCTACCCCGACCGCCTTCTGCAAAGTGAAGATGTCTGCAGGTTTCGCAGAACCCAACTCATCCGCTGACGCGATGTGCCGATACCCTTCCATCCTTCTTCCGTCCTCCTGCTATCCTATACTCGCCCTGACGCCTGCTCCAACTTGTAGATGAGCAACTGTGCAACCGCCTGAAGCACGGCGTCTACTTTCTCATCAGGGACGCCCAACTGTTCCGCAATCTGCCTGCTCTCTTTCCCCTCAATCACTTCGTTGAAAAACTCAGTGATGACAGGAATGAGCATACTTAGAAGCATTTTCTTCAGCCAATTGAGTTTCATTTCAGCCAACGCACCTCCTTCAGTCGCGTAGTGTCTAAGGACGGACAGGCAGTGGCGTTGAGATGGCTATGCAGTGCCACCTTTGCCGAAGGGAACCGCTTCTGCAACACTTTGAGCAGGCGGTTCAACGCTTCATACTGCGCGTCCGTTTTTCGTTTGTTGCCCCATACGACGATACCTATGCTCAGGGCATTATACCCCTCAGCGTGCGCCCCGATGAGGCGAGAAGGACGCAACGCCCATATGCTTCCCATAGGGTCTATGCCGTAATGATACCCTATCCCGCGCCATCCTTTTTTCCGATGGTAGCGGTCTATCTCATACCAACTGTCTATCCCTTTGAAGGGAGCGTCTGAGCCTGTGTGATGAAGGACGATGAGGTTGATAGCCCTGACGGGAGACAGCGCGTCAAAGTAGTCTTGCAGGCTTTCTATCGGCGCAAAAGGCGGTGCTATGCGATAGAACGCCCACTTTGTTTCCCGCGCTTTGCCCTTCGGCAACACCATAATCTGCACCTCCATACGATATAACGGCACTCCCCGTGCTTATAGTTCCTTATGCAAGTCGCTGTGGTACAATAACCATTCCAAGACACATCACTTTGTTGGAGTTGGTTGTTTCCAAAGCCTTTCTTCGCGCAACGATAATAGAAACGGGGTATGAACGGTGATGAGAAAGGGTTGAAGATGGAGGAAAAGAAAGAAAGCCCAAGTCTGCAACAATGGTTGTGTTGGCAGAAATGGTAAAAGGAAGAGCAGAAGTGGCATAAACATCCATTCCTGTAGAAGTCGGTGTTCGCACTACTACTAACCAATATGTTGTAATAGTATAAGACTGAGGGTTGCGAAGATACAACAATACCCGCCCACCTGTTATTCCTAACGGAAGATGGAAAGTTGGAAGAACAAAGAACAAGTCGCTTGTTTCAGAGGCGATGGTGTTGTAAGACACAACCCAAGTGCCTTGCCAAAATTCATCTGCTACATAGTGCCCCGCCCCGCTTCCGCTAAGGTAAGAACGAAACGGCGGAGCGATGATGTGGTGGGTCAACATCGTACAATACTTGTTTCCGTCTGTTATTGGCTTTACAATATCTACTCGGTCAAGGTCGCGGATAAAGTAGGCGTAGGCGTCGCTTAGGTTTGTAGACAAAGAAGAAGGAGCGGGGGTGGCATTATCATTATTGAAAGTAGCAAAGCCCACGAAGGGGGCACGGAAGGAACCGTCTTCCTGCGCTCCCCGCAGGAACCATCGCCTGCTACCCGATGTGCCCGTAAGCGCACTACGGGCAAGCACGCCGACATCCGAAGTAAGACTTTCGGTGCTACTATCTATCAATTGAGTAAGGACGGGAGACCAAGTAGTAGTGTTTCCGCCCCTGCTCCATAGCACGCCCGCCGACCCGCTTGTGTTTTGTGAATTATATTTTAGTATCAATTCGTTTGTTTTACTTGACCATATATTTTTGGTCGTGGGATTGAATGTTATAGCACAAACAAGAGGACGAGCAAAAACAAGGCGGTAAGAAAAAGTGGGGTCGTCATAATAGAAAATGGTTCCGTTGCCAATATCGTCCCAATTGCTGTGATTGAGTAGTTGGCGGTTTTGGGGGTTGCTAACATTTGAGGTAAACGGCAGTATAAGAGGGTTAGCAGGGACAGGAAGCCCACCTGAAAGGTTCACCCAAGCACTGCCGTTCCATCGTACTAATTGGTTTGACCCTGTGTACCGTATCTCATCTACGACAGGGGTTTGGTTGTCAGATTGGGGTAGCAGGGCGGTGGGGTGAGAGTGGTCAGCCCTTGCAAAACGGGCAGAAGTGCCCGTGCTTCGTAGTTTGGTTGGTTGCACATCACTGTTTGTTGCCCAATCTACAATGAAGGTCTCAACAGAAAGCGGAACCCAATTACTACCGTCCCATCGGACTACTTTATTGTCCGTGCTGAAACGGATTTCGTTGACAACAGGCGTCTGAGTGTCGCTTTCAGGGAGCAGGGCAGTAGGATGTGAGTGGTCGGCGCGTGCAACACGGTCAACGGAACCCGCGCCTGCTATCCCTGTTGGTTGCACATCACTGTTTGTTCCCCAATCTATGGTGAAAGTTTCAACAGACAAAGGAACCCATTCACTGCCATTCCAACGGACTACTTTGTTGTCTGTGTTGAAACGAATTTCGTTGGGAACAGGGGTCTGAGGATTGCTTTGCGGTAGCAGGGCTGTAGGGTGAGAATGGTCGGCAAAGGAATAGCGGGGGGCTGTGCCTGTTTGTGCCGTTCCTGTCGGTTGCACATCTACAGTCGTCCCCCCTGCTACCACCCTTGTCGTCGGGGTGTTGTTGATAAAAACCCTGATGGCAGAAGCCGATGGGTCAAAGTAGGCACTTCCGTCAGGGGTAGACGCAGGGACAGTAGTGGGGAATTTGAACAGGTGTTGATGGTCAGCACGGGCTACCCTGTTGACACTGCCCCCGCTGTTGCGGTCGCCCGTTGGAAGAATATCATCGTCCGTGCCCCATATTATGTTTGCTCCGCCCCCTCCGCCTCCGCCGTCTATCCGTATTTCTATTTTGCCTGTTTCTATGTCTTTTAGTCGGCGTCGCAAAGCAGAAAGGTAAGGATGTAAACGACGGATTTCCTGTGAGTTGAAACCGCTTAGGCTGTTCATCCTCTTGCACCCCCTATGCGCTCCAACAGGTCAAAGGCTATCCAAGCGTCGTAGGTGTAGGGAAGCACGCCCTCATCCTGTCCCATCAGCACTTTGACTTTTACGCTGTCCGCTCGCAACCGCTCTCTAAAGCGGATGGTGTTCATCCCTTGCTGTGCGATGAAGGTCTCGGAAATTTCTCTGTTGCTCCGCTCATCTTTGATTATTACTCTTCCGCTGACCCGCTCTGCCCCCGCTAAGACCAAAAGAAAGCGGTCTATGTAGACTTCGTTGGGGAAACGAAAACGGCACTCATATTCCGTTCGTACCCCATCCTCATACGACGGCAGGCTTTGGTCAGCACCGCCCCCCGTATCTGTCCCTGTACCTGAGCCTGCAAAAAAGAAAGGACACCGTGTAAACTGCATACTTCACCTCTTACACAGACGCAAAGGGGTCTATCTCATAGATAGAAGTGCCTTTGACATAAAAGTAGCGTCCGTTGAAAGCAAGGACATCCTTTCCGCCCCCTTCTTCTACCTCATAGAATGCTTGGTCTAAGATGAGGTATACTTTTCCTTCCGTATCTACGGCAACAGACGGCTCGGAACCTGCTATCTTTAGCAGGGGCAACAGGGTCAGGGGCAGATAGGTGATGTTGATGGTTTCGTTGACCCCTGCCACCTCAAACCACATTCCGCCATAGTATAGCACCCCGTTCGGCGTTATCTCAGTAGGCGTCGGGAAGAGGGCAGACGGCGACATAAGACGAGGAGGAGGATAAGGCAAAAGCACGGCTGTCCACTCCCCTTCAACAGGCTCAAACAACCGATAGACGCCCTGCTTCGTAAGGAGCAAAAACTGAGAGCCAAAGGGAAGCACATCTAAAGCGTTCGGCACATCTATTATCGCCCCACCCCCCGCTCTACCTATAGGAGCAAGGTCGTCAGGAACATCCCACATCCGCCCTACCGCACTTATCCGCACTTCGTCGGGGTAAAGATAGAAAGTGCGGTTGCCAACTGTTTTGATGGCGCGGGGATTGTAAGGAAGGTTGGCAGTGTGGAAATCAAAAGACGGCTTAGTAGCGAGAACATCTTGGTCAAAAATAAAAATCCAACCGCTTGTGTATGTAATAGGAATGAATTCCATAATTCTTACTTGGTCTGCCCACACCACTATCACCGCCACCCCTGCTACATTATTCCTTATTTCTGCGGGGATGTTTGAAGGAAAAATTTGAGCAAAAAACCTTCGTCGCACAAAGGCGGTGTTTTTGAAAGTAGCAGGCAACAGTATTCGCTCTTTTGGTGTCTCTACATAATAGCAACAAATCAGGTTGTACGGGGGGTCAGCAACAATTTGAGTGCTGTTGTCTTCCCACACGAAAACTTCTGCCGTACTCGCATTAGTTTCTCCTGATTTTTTCACTATTGGTTTATGTTGTAGCAGGGGAAAAATGGTAGCCGTGTTGCCGTTTCCGAGTGCCCCTGCTCCTACTACTTTCTTTGTCTGCGTCCCTTCGGGCAACCTGAAGGTAGCGATGACAGTAGGGTTGGTAGCAGGGTCGCCAACAACAAACTGCGGTAGCACGGTGTGGTCAACAACATACCCCTGTTCAAATGCTTCTCGGTTTTCATAGTTGCCAAGAGCGGGGTTATAGTAGCGGACATACTGTGGCTTTTTGTCGTGCGACAGGAACCGCCCCGCTTCCGTAATGGCGGTGAACCGAAGTTCATCATCAGCAGGGTTTATGTAGGAATAGACAAAACGGATAGGAGCCTCAAAGTCTATCAACGGAGTAGGGTTAGGCATAGAACGATGAGGTAGCAGGCGGTACATTCGCTCAGCAAATTGATTGTAGACCGCCCCGTCTAACCCCTTTGCCGTTTTCTTCGGCAAAGGCACAAGGTTGCCCATTCCTATTGGTTCCAATTGTCCAAAAACCAACATTACTGCCTGCCTCCATTATTACTCTTCAAATTTGGCACAATAAAGTAGTTCAACGCCGTGTACCCGCACCGTTTCGCTTTCTCCGTTTACATACTGCCGTGCTATTTCTATGTAGAGGCTTCCGCCGTTGTGAGAAGACGGCAGTTGGTTGGGAGACACGACAACTTCAAGGTTGTAAATACTGCTTGGCTGAATAGAGGAAGTAGTCAAAGGCGCAAATGCTCGCACGGTGTTTATTTGTTGGGTCGTATCTCCGTGCCTCAACCATCCCAATCTTACTCTGATGGGCACAAGGTCAGAGCGTCCCCCCGCAAAGGAAAAAGAAATTCGCAGTTTGAGACTGAAACTGCTGTCGGAAGCGGACGCTCTGAAAAACCCGCGAGGAAGAGGAACCGTTGTCATAAGAATACGATGTTCTCCGTTTGGGAGCCTGTTCCCATCGTTGAACCCTGCTACAATTTCGTCATATTCAGAGGGACGATAAACATTTTGAGCAAGACTTCCACCCATAGTGTAATCGGTGTAATAAAAGATGGAAGGAGGAAGAAGTACGGCTGAGCGAATGTGCGCGTCCGTCAATCGCCCATTTGCTTTTATCTGTGGGTACAATCCATAGTCTGCGGTTGTTTTGAAGCACATCCCTGATTGGAAAGTGCCTAAGTGAACAGATGAAGTAGAGATATAACCCCCATCAGAGGTTATCACATTAGTTCCAATATACTGCGAGGCTCCCCTACATCCGATAAACCACTTGCCTAAAGGAGCAGGGGCTGTGCCTGAAAAGGTGCAGTTGATGTACGATATGTTGTCGCCAAGTGTGCCCCCAAATTCGCCCGTACTTGTAAAACGGCAATTTAGAAAGACAACATCGTAAGAACCGAAACTTGCCGACTGCTTAGTAAAGTGCCGTATCAGGGAATGCCCCTCTATATCCGAAATGAAAGCACGCGCAAGGCGTAGGCTAATGGGGCTAAAAGCGTTAGACCCGCTCCACCCTGACGCGCCGTGCTTATACCGTCCCTTGCTCAAGTAGTGTCGCTTTTCGTTGTTGGCAGGGAAGCGGACAACGAAGCCGTAGGGTTCATCAACATCAAAGTCGCTGATATAAACCGTTCCTATGTCTGTTTCTGCGTCCGTAGCCGTGCTTTTGACATAAATCAGTGCCCCGTACAGGCTCTCATCATTTCCAATAGCAGAGGCTTCGCCTGACGGGTTGCTAAATCGGGTTAGCCCCACTTGTCGCACTTTGACGCCGTTTATCCGCACTTCATAGGCAGGGTGTGAAGGGTTGGCAGTAAGGACGATAGCGGTGCGAAGTAGGCGGTCAAACTCAACATTCCGCAAAACCATTCTGAGCGTTTGCCCTGTCTGCGTGCTTGCCTTTATGCCTACGCCATAGCCCCGATAAGCCGCGACCGTGCTGATAGAAGTAGATGGATGGGTAAATACGACACTATCAGCGTCTACCGAAAGGTTCGTCAATATGCAGTCGCCCCAACAGTCCTCAAACCTGTTGTCTCTTATCCGTAGCACGCCGTTCCGCGAGGTGCTACGATGGTCAATAGCAGTGTAGCCCATCCGTAGGAAGCGACAGCGCACTACCGTTGTGTCATAGCCATTAGTGGCGATGGCAGATACTCTTACATCGTTGTTAGAGGGGTGTCCCTCAAAGGTCAGTCCCTCAAAAACCACCCCGTCCCCTGCTACCGAGAACATCGGATTGTCTCCGCTGTTGTAGAAGCCCGAAGAAGGACGAAGGATGGCGTTGTTCCCCATCAATCGCACATTTGCAGGAACGGTAAGCGTGCTACTTACTTCATATGTGCCTGCGGGGAAGTAAAGCAAACCTCCACCATCGGTGCTTAGTTCCGATAGCAGGGTAGCAAGGGGACGGCTTCCTGCTATACGGATACGGGAAGCAAAAAGGATGTCGGCACTGTCTACCGCCATAAAGGCGTCGTGTAAGAACCGCTCCCAATCAAACAGTTCGTCTACATTCGCGGAGCGGGGGTACGGTATCGGTATCCCTAAATTCGGTGTTCGGTTGCCCATCACTACCTCCTTACGGCTTCGTCTCGCGCCGTGCTACATCGGTTGCTTCCTGCGTCTCATATAATTGTCGTAGGGTATATTGCGCCAATTCGTTTAGGGTGTAGTTTTCTAAAAAGCGCAGGTAGTTGTATCCTTCATTCGGAGCCTTCTCTCGCCGTATTTTGGTCGTTCTCGTCATTTCCTATCACTCTCCTCGCCGTTGTCGCCGATAAGCGGTGATAGCGGGGGGATTTTGTACCGTCGCAGATTTGTTCATCAGCGTCTGCAGTTCCTCTAACGCCTTCCCTTTTAGTGCCTGCACCAACGGCGGTGCTTCCTCGCCCGCAAACTGCAACAGCAGGCGGTAGGCGGTCTCATAGATGAGATAGGACGCCGTGTAAGGCGGAAGGATGAGAGTGTCGGTAAGGTTAGCAATAGGCGGATGAGAGATATAGGCGTAGACGGTAAGGTTTTCGTGCCCCACTTTTTCGTCGGGCGACAAGCGTAGCCATCGTCCGTATACGCCTATTGCATACTTTGCCGTGTCGCCTGCTATCCCCTGCACACTTTCGTTCGGCGCGGTGATGGCTTGCAAGGGCAACTCAATTGCTTCAGTTTCCTCTTCAATTACATCGCCTCCACCAAAAGCCGAAGCATTTTCAACGGCTAAGATTGTGTCTGAGACGATACGATACCGTTGTCGGACGCCGTTGGTTTTGTTTATAAGCCGTCCGTTTTCTGCCCATCCCCGCCCCCGCAGGCTTTCCGACACTATCAATTGGTTGTCCGAAGTGTTGATTGCAAAGATGGTCGCTGAAGCAGATGGCTTATATACAACCCTTTCTATAAGGGTGTAGTCGCTTGGCAGTGAATACTCTTTTTGCTTCGTCGTAAAAATGTAGTCGCGGACGGGTAGCAGGGGCACAAGGGTAGAGAGGGTTTGGGCTACCCGTCCTACCATCCGCGCTATCTCATCGTCGGTGAGAGGCAACCCTTCCGTCCTTAGCACCGCCTTCACTTCGTTTACGATACCCTGAACCGACATAACCGTCTCCCTACTTCTTGCCCATCACTCGCCGATAGGCTTCCGAAAGCGCGATAGCGAGAGCCTGCTTTCGGCTCTTCACCTTCTGTCCACTGCTACTGCGCAGTGTGCCCCGCTTGAATTCCCTCATCACCGTCGCTATCTTATCCTTCGCTTTCTTGGTGCGAAGCACTTCTTTGGGCACGCGCTTCTTCATCGCACTATCCCCCCTTAGCAGGTCGGGAAACTGCCCCGAAGTCATCGTCATCACCTACTACTATAGACGCAGTTCCCCGCTGAAAAAGTTCCATCGCCCATAGCCTACCTGCGCCTGCTTCGCCTCTCTCCGACGCTTTATCCGCTCGGTGATGATAGCAGAAGCCGTCGGAAAGACTTCTTCTTCAGGCTCTGTCTCCGTAGCAGGGGCAGGGCTTTCATCGTTGAGGCGCAGTAGCCCCGTAGAGTAAAGGTGATAGACCGCGTAGCGGAGCGCGTCTACCGCGTCGTCGCCCTTCTTCGGCAGTTCCTTGCCGTGCTTGTACGCCATCCCTCGCATAGTGCGATGAAGGGTGCGGTCGTAGAAAAGCAGGCGGTGCGCCCGCATAAGGCTGTTGAGGACGCCTATGCTCTCCGCCACCTTTTTTGTAGAGGGCAGGGACGCTATGCCCTTCTCCCCAAACTTCCAAGCAGGGGGATAGCCCGTCGTATCCCTGCCGTTGAGGGCACTGTCGTAGATGAAGATGGGCAGGTCGCCTGCGTTGGTGAACCCCTGCTCTCTCAGCCATACTATCGCCTCATCCAAGACCTCGCTCAGCCCTGTGTTTCGCCATTCCTTGTGGTCTTCCACTATCACTCGTCCGTCGTCGGTAAGACGGACGACGACGACGACAGCAGGGCAATTGACGCCGAAGTCAAAGCCGACATAGTATGTGCCCCCTGCTATCGGCTCATCTATGAGCAAGGCTTCCGTGCAGTAGGGGAAGACCCGTTGGTCAAAGAATTCGCCCCTGAAGCGGGCAGGGTCGTCTATCAGGGCTTCCACCTTCTGTACGCTTTCTTCGCCGATGAAGCGGTTTTCTTCGGTAGTGAGGTGAGCGACGAAGATGAGGTTGCCGTCTGCCTTCTCCTTTATCTCCGTCCACATCCAAGTCAGCCCCTTCAAAGGGGTAGCGGTGATGATGACCTGCCCGTCAGTGTCCATAGTGCGCACTATGAGGCTCTTATACGCTTCGTAGTCGCACTCTTCGTCTATGACAACTAAGTGTAGGCTGACGCCCTCTAAACCAAGCAGGGGGGTCAGGTGGGTTTTGAAGTCTAACAGGGAGCCGTTCTGCAGGCGCAGTTGATGGAACCGCTTATTGTACGCCTTCTCCCAACTACCCCCGTAAAGGTGAGCAGGGGACAGGTAGCGGAGCAGTTTCGGTTTGACGACGCCCTCTATCATAGAGTAGTCGGGGATGAGATAGCGCACACGGGTAGGGGCTTTGAGCGTGCGGAAAGGATGGTCGGCGAGGAGATACCACGCCACCTCTATCGTCGCGCTCTCTGTCTTCCCCGCGCGGTTGCCCCCAAAGAGTGCCTTCACCTTCGCCCCGCTTCGCCAAAACTCTAAGACCTTCGCGTTCGGCACGCCTACTACCCTGTGCCCCGCGCCTGCTTTAGAGAGCAGGGCTCGCTCCTCATCGGAGACGGAGCGGTTGAGGAAGAAGAAGCCGTTCGGGGTGCGGAGTACGATGTCTTCGCTTTTGATGGTCATCGCTTACGCCCCCCGCCATACGGGGTCGCCTCTTTTTCGTCGCCGAAGAGTTTGAGCAGACCTAAGCCGAAGGTCGCAGAGGAACGGCTCTGCCCTCTCTGCTTCGGCATAGCGTTGATGAGTTCCAACGGGGGCATAGCACCCTGTTGCCCTTGCGCCTGCTTTTCCAACTCCGCCTGCACCAACCGTATCCCACTCAGGAGCCAATCTACGCCCTGCTCAAACTCCTCTTCTGTGAGCAGGGGGGTGTCGTTGTCGGGCAGGAAGTCGTTGAAGGCAGAGGGGTTCGCACCCTCTAATACTGTTTTGATGAAGACGGACGGGTGATGGTTCGCCCGCAACGCCTGTGAGTATGCTTCGTACTTCTCAGGCAGGGAGAACAGGTAGTTCAGCAGTTTGCGGTACTGTAGAAACAGAGCAAGGGTCTTGACCCCTGCTTCGTCCTCACCTACCGCCTTCGCTTTCAGCCAATCCGCCTGCTCCAACAGTTCGTAAGACCGCCGAAGCAGTCCTGTCCGCAGTTGCCATATCTGAGGCGAAGCAGGGTAGAGAACATCGGTAGTCAGTAGGGGGTTGTCTTCCCGTACCCACATCACCCCGTACTCACTCTGTCCGTCGGTAAAGATGGCGTCCTTCACTTCGTTCTTTCGCACTATGCGCCGAAACATCGTATCACTCCTCCTCTGTCATAGCCCCCGCGCCTGCTAATAAGCCTGCGCCTGCTAAGTCTATCTCTTCAGCAAAGACAGGCAAAGCAGGCGGTAGGTTGGGGGGATAGGCTTCGTTGAAAAACTCCTCTCGCGTCTTTAGGCGTCGCTTTGCCTGCAGGTCGCTTACCAACGCCTGAAAGTCAACACCGCTGTTGATGTAGATGGGGGTCTTACCGTCCAAGCGGACGACTAAGGGAACCCATACCATCTGCTGTTCCTCTAACTGCTGTCGGAGTTCCTCAAGTTTCTCTTGGTACATCCGCGCCAACTCCACCCTGCGCTGAGGCGTCAGCGTGGGGTTGTTGGCGAGGGAGACAAGGGTGCGGTTGATGTCGTTCATCTTCGCCTGCAGTTCCTTTATCCGCGCTTCTTGGAGCGCGTCTATGTGATAGGCGCGGATACCCATCAAAGCGACCCCGCGCTGAAACAGGGTGTCGGCACTGCGCGTCCGTCCGATGGGGTTGACCTCTCGCGCCCCGAAGCCGATACCCAACAGCCATCGGATGAAGGGAACCTGTCCTACAAGGAAGCCCCCTATCGCCCGTGCTTTCTCTAACTCAGGCAGGTTTTCATCGTAGATGGGTTGCCCCGTAAGCAGGTTCTTGTTGAGGATAGCCTCAGCAAACGGACGAAGCGCACCGCCGAAGTAGCGCACCAAGTCTTTGTAGTCGGTCATCCATCCTATCGTCGCTAACTGCGGTAGCGGTATCGGCATTTCGCCGAAAAGAGGATGGGGGTCGTACTGCGTCTCAAAGACACCGATGGGCAACCAAAAGGTCAAGTCCATCGCCCATACCTCACCCCTATCATCGGGGACTGCTACGAACAGGGGGTTATGGCGCACATACTCAGGGAAGAGTTTGAACAGCGTCTTCTGCTCGCCCCGTATGTCGTGCTGTGTCGTAAGAGGGTCGTTCGCAAGGAAGTAGAAGATGTTGTGCAGACGCTCCAAGTAGACCCCGCCCCTGAGCAGGTCGGTGTAGAACCGCTCAGGATGGCGAGCAAAGTTGATGAGAGTGTTGAGTTGGAAGGTGATGAAGGGGAACAACCCAAGATACTTCCGCATAAACTGCACAGCAGGGGGCACTACGCGGTAGTTGATGAGCCAAGCATTTACTTCGGCAACGGCTTTGATGAGGTCTTCGGTGGTGTAGTTCTCTAACTTACCCCATCGCCGTAGCAGTTCCTTTACCGAAGCGTACTTCGCGGTGGTCTCGGACATCGTTTGGAAGTAGTGCGCACTGCGCAGGAAGGGAAGGTTGCTGACCCATCGGAAGCCCCGCACCGCCCTGCTATCGGTACTGTTGATGATTTCCCACTCAGGCAGACGCTCATAAGTGCGAAGCAGGCTGATGGACGGGTCTATGGCTTCCAAGTCCCGCGCCAATTTCGCCCCGCCTTTGATTTCCCTGACTGCCTCTCTTTGCAGATTGAACGCTTCCGTTATGCCGACCTCTAACGGTCGCGGTATGTCGCCGTAGGGTTGCACCTGCCGTACCGCCTTTCTGAAGATGTTGTCTCCGCCGACATACCACATCAGCAAGGTGTTGGTGAAGGCGTTGCGGACAAGAGCAGGGGGGTTGTAGACGATGACCGACGATTTGAAGATGTTGTTGAGGGTGTCCCATACCTGTCGCGTGCGCAGGAAGTCAGGCTGTGCGATGAGGTCGGCGACGAAGGACGGGACGAAAAGGTCAAACTCTGCCCCGCGCCCTGCTGTCTGCGCCGTGTAGTAGATGGAACGGACAGACGGCGGTAGACCGTCTACAAGGTAGCGGAAAGCAGTGTCGGCGTCTACATCTCCATACTCTTCCTTCAACGCCTTGCGCAAACTGCGCCCGCTGAAGACGGTAGGCTCAGGGACGATGACTTCCCCTATGAGCCCTTCGTCCTGAAAGGCGCGTAGCACGGGCAACAGTTCCTCGCCGATATTCGCTACTACCGCCTTTTTGTAGAAGCCGTGCAGGGCAAACATCACATTCGCAAGGTTGTTCATCGCCTGCTTCAGCGCAGGCAGTCCGTCTAAGTCGTTGTTGAAGCCCAAGATGGTCTTCAGCACTTCAAAGCCTAAGAGGTCGTCGTCCGTGTTCCGCACCGCTTCCAACGCCTGCTCTAATACGCGGTCGGCGTCTTCTGCCCCCTGCCGTTGCAAAGCAGTCCGCAGTTCCGTCAGCCACGCTCGGTATCCGTTCACGCCGAAGTCGTCAATAGACGCGAGGGTAGACGGAGGGATACCGCTTTTGAAAAAGATGTCCCGCACGGCGTCAATATGCCGACGGAAGACATCCGCCGTCGCAACCAACGCAGGCAGATTGAACCCTGTTTCCTGCGCATAGGTAAGTAGCGCGTGCAGGATGTAGGGGTGTCTAACAGCAGGCGTCGCCATCACGCCCTGTTTCAGTTTGTCTACTTCTAAGGGGTTTGCGAAGTTCGCACGAAAGTAGCCCCACGCCTGCTCATCCGAAAGCAGGGTCTTCACAAACTGTCGCTTTGTGAAGATGTCCCAAGACTGCCATTCTCCTTCAGTCAGCCTGCCGTTCCCATAGGTTAGCACAGGCGACTTGCGGAAGAAGGCAGTGATGAGCCGAGAGATGACACCTGTCGCCAAGATGTCCGTCAGTCGTTCCTCTACCTGTTGGAACCACTCCTCGCCGACGCGCTGTCGCAGGAAGACCTCTAAGTCCATAACGGCTTCCCGCCCCTGCTTTATACCCCCCGCGAGGGCAGAGATGATAACAGGCAGGTCTTCTAACCGCTCAGGGTTGAGCAGGCGGAAGGCGAGGTAGTGGCGGATGTAAGCCAAGCCCTGATACGCTTCTTCGCCCGCCGAGATTGCTAAGGCGTTCAGCGCGTCCTCTAACAAGATGAAGCCCGTAAGGTGGTCATCATCTACGAAGTGTAGCACGGGCTCTGCCCGCCGAAGTTCGTCTATGGAAGCCCTCAGCCGTTCCTCAAACTTGCGGTGAAGAACAACCCGCCCATCCCGTATGTCTAACAAACGGGTGTTGTTCTTTATCCCGCTCCAAGTGTTCGCGTTGCCGACGCTTAGCATTTCGTTCAACGCCGTAAGCACCTCTTCTTGGATACTGCTGAAAGAGCCGTTCGTTCCGAAGTATTTGAAGATGATTTGCTCCATCTTCTCATACTCTTTCTTCCCGCTCCTTATCGGCGGTAAGCCGTACTCTATCAGCAGGGTGCGCAAGGTCTCAGGGAACGGCGCAAAGTCTATCCCTTCAGGCAGTCCTATCGGCTCCCCTGCTCCTGAAGGCGGAGGCGTAGGCGGAGCAGGGGGCTCCGCAGGGGGTTCCTCTGCAGGCGAAGTAGGCTCAGGCTGAGGCTCTTCCGCCCGCGCCCGTTTCCCTCGCCGTCGGCGTGCAGGTTCCTCTACCGCCTTAGCAGGGACAGGCTCCTCTACTGCCCGCGCAGGCTCGGCAGGAGCAGGCGCAGGCTCTGCCATCTGCTCCAACGCTTCATCTATGGCGGAAACAGGGGCAGTAGTGGGCTCGGCTTCCCGTAAAGCCGAGAGGTAGCCATCTATGATACGGACGAATTCAGCGCGGTCTGCTTCGCTAACCTCTCGCGTTGCAGTTTCGCCGAAGCGACGAAGCGACTGAAGCCATTCGTACACCGCCTGCCGTACATCAGGGGGCAGGTTCGCTAATTCGTCTTTGAAGAACGCCTGCGAAAGCACGCGCTCCGACGCCTTCAGTCTCCCCAACAATTCCCGAAAGTGTTCTGACGGAAGGGTCGTAATCGTAGAAGGGGTAAAGACCCGCGTCAGAACGGCGGTAGCGCGGTTGGGGGCTACCTCAGACAGCACCTTCTCCAACCCTGCTGTCGCGCTGTTCGCCCGCAAAGGCGACCAATCCCCGAAAGACGGAAACGGCTCCGCCCGCTCCGCAGTCGCTCGCACCTGCTCTACCGCCTCTGCGGAAGGAGCAGGGGGCTCCGTAGGTTCAGTAGGCTTCGCAGGCTCAGGCTCTACCTGCTTCGCAGGCGTAGGCGTTGGCACTGCTTCCTCTACCGCGCTTTTTACCTTCGGCGCAGAAGGCTTCGCGTCCGTCCACCCGTGCTGTTGTAGCCATCGGCGGAGAGGTTCGGGGGTATCTTCGGGTATGCGCTTGTTGAAGAGGTCTTCTATGATTGCGCTTACCTTTTCCTTACGGGCTTCCTTAGAGAGAGACTGAGGGAAACGCCACGCGCGGTAGACAGAGGCGCGGATGTGATTGAGATTTTCCGCTTTTCCTATGCCCCGCATAGCGTTCGGCGAAGTGTTGATGACATCTAAGAGGTAGACCTGAAGGAACGACACCTCAGGCGAAGACAGCCCCTGCTGTTCGCCGAAGTATTCACTTAGTCGCTTCGCCAACGCCTCTATTTCCCCGCGCTGAAGCCCCTTCTGCGTCGCTAAAAACTCCTTCACCTGCGCAACCGTTATCTGCGTCGGATTGACGATACGCGGTTGCGATGGTTGCAAGCCTGTGAGGTGAGCAAGCGTGCGGTTGAGATACTCAGCACGCGCGTTGTTGAGCAGGGAGATGATGGCTTCTATGCCCTCTATGCCCTCATCGCCGTATTTCTTGCTGAGGTACGAAGCGAAGTTCCCATAAATTTCGGCGACATACTTGCTAAGGAGCATATCGGTAGCAGGGTCAGCAGAGAAGACGGGCAGGGCAGACATTTCTGCCCCTCTTGGCGCGGTCGCCGTCCGCGCAGTGATTTCCTCTACGACGGAAAGCAGGGCTTGCTCAGGGGCAGACGAAGCAGAAAGCGTGCCCGCCGACGGCTTCAGCCCTTCCATCCCCGACAGGCGGTAGAAGGCGTCTTCGTCTACCTCAACGCCCTGCTTTCGGAAGAAAGCCCGCCACTGCTCCCGCGTCTCAGCCTGATACCGCTGAAATTCGTCTACCTTAGAGGGGTGGCGGAAGGAGTAGACAACCGTTCCGCTCTCTTTCTTTGTACTCTTCGGCGCGTTGATGAACAGCGACGGGATTTCCTTTGCCTGCACTTCCTTCGGAAACTGCTTGGACGCGAAGGCAGACCAATTGAGGTTCAGCACCTCTGCCAACTCATCATCACTCAGCCCTGCTTTCAGAGCCGTCCGTATGCTCTGACGAAGCCGTTCGTCGCTCCTTTGTACAAAGTCCATAAGGAGCGTCTCTAACTCATCAGGCAATCGCAAGCACGGCACTATCGTCATCGCCTCACCTCACTAACTACTACGCAAGCAGTCGGGGAAATGTTCCTGAGCCGACTTCAGGAACGCCTTCTCCCACTGTGCGCGTCCCTCTCTTAGTTTGTCAAGGAAGCGTTCTATCTCAAAGCGCGTGTAGCCAAAGGCAAGTTCCTGCGCGTCTAAGAGAGACCGCCCTGCTTGGAAGGCAGACAGCATATCGTCAATTTGGTCAACAGGGATACCTATGTCCTGAAGAAATTGTTGGGCTTTCGCTAACTCATCAGGGGAAAAGATTTTGTTTTGAAGTAGGCGGTAGAGGAGCCCCTGAAACTTCAGGCGTTGCTCATCCGTCAGCCCTATCGCCCCATCCATCCGATTGAAGTGTTCTACCAACTCATCCAACGCCTGCGGTGTAAAGCCGAGCCCGCGCAAGGCTTTCGTCTTCAAGAAGTATTGCCCTAAGGTGTCGCTCAAATCAGCACCGCGCCCCAAGATAGCCATCGCCAACATCTGCTCTTCAGGCTCCGTCGCCTCAAACCACCGATACAACGCTTCGGCTTCGGATTTGAGCAACTTAGTCTCATCCCTGATGTTTTTCGGTACGAAGTCCCACGCTTGCTCAGGGGTGATAGTTTTCCCCGTCTGCTCAAACAGTTCGGCGTTTTGCGCCTTCCATTCGCTCAGAACTTTCTGAAGCACGGGAACATCGTTCGCGTCCCTCGCAAAGAGGCGAGCGTAGGTAGGGGTGTCAGGCAGTATGCCCGTCCTTGTGATGAACCGTTCCCCTGCTTTCAACGCCTCATCTATGTCAGTTATCTTCAGGGAGGCTAATCCTTGCGCAAGGGGAGTGTTGGGGTCGCCGTACTGCGCCCGTATAAGGTCTCGGAGTTCCGACAGTTCCTTGTGCGCCTGATAGAGGGCACTTCGTTTGAAAGCAGGGTCGCCCGTTAGACCCCGTATCAGTTCCGCCCCTGTGCGTTCCATCACCTGCAACCGCCCCTGCATAGCGGTCGCAAGGGTTGTACCGAAAGAGGTTAGGTGATGTACGGTGTCCTGAAAGCCCCAAGCAGGGTAGAGCCACCGCGTGATACCCTTCGTTGACATCCGTTGCACGGCTTCCCCTACCGCAAGGTTCGCCCGTGCTAACCCCCGCCCAATACTCAACTTCAGTTGACTATTGTGCAGGTTGTACGCGAAGAGGCTCATTTCGTCGCCGTACTTGGAGAAGATAGCACGGCGTGCGCCGAAGAGGTCGGTAGCGACGCGCTCTGCCGTGATACCCTCTCTTTGAAGGATGTGCCGTAGCAGAGGGTGATACCCGCCTTCCTCTGTCGCCAATTTCGCCAACACTTCCTCAACAGGCGCGTTCAGAAAATGACGAAGGTCGTCGTTGATTTTGTTCCGCTCCAAAACCTTTATGCCGTCGCGCCGTGCTTCGGTCATCACTCTGTCCCACAGGCGGTGCAAAGTAGCGTTGTACCCGCTACCCAAGTCGTAGGGGATGAAGTGATGAGTGAAGAAAAATTCGTTCACCCTGTTGAGCGCGTTCACTAACCCCGCAAACCGCCCGCTTGCTCCGAGATTGATTTGAGGTGCGCGGACGCCCGCTTTGCCTAAGAGCCGAGTTGCTACGGTGAAAGGCAGACCGCCTGCATAGAAAGAGGGCAGGAAGGCAAGTTCAGCAAGGGCTTCCGCCCGTTGCGCCAACCTTACACCCTCTGAAAGAGGCGCGAAAGCACGCCGTGCGAAAAAGCCGAATTCGTCAATCAGGCGAGTAGCCCCTTTCGCGGTTCGCGCAACCGCCGCGAACCCCTTTGTGGGGAAGGGCAAAAAGATTTCAATACCTAATCCAAAGGCGTAGAAAGGATTGATGGTCTTACCGAAGAGACTGAAACTAAGGGGGCTTTTGATGGGGTCGTCGCTTACTATCTGCACCTCAGGGAAGGTAGCGCGAAGGCGTTCAAGTTCGGCTTCCAATTCAACTATCGGTATCTCTCGCTCATACACCCGCCCCGTCTTCGTCTTTATCAGCACGCGCTTATTATCGGTAGCAAGAGGAGCGTTGAGGGGGAATTGCGCATTCTGATAACGCAACAGTTGCGTCCCCGTGTCCCAAAACTTCCCTTCCTTTGTAAAAAGGCGCGTATGCGCGTCAAAGGTGCGTACTAAGGGCTCTACCGCGAAGAGGAAGTTCTTGTCCGTGAAGGGGTTCTCTCCCCCAAGTGCTAACCCAAGCCCTTGCATAGTCGTTTGCAGGATTCCGACCGTAGTAGTCAGCCCGCCCATAATGCCGACAGGGATGGACGCTCCGATGATAGAGGCTCCCCTTATCAGGTCTTCCATTACGCTACTTTTCAGGCGTTCGCGGTAGAAAGAGGCGAGATTTTCCATAAGACCGCCCCCTGCTTCGTGAAGTCGCAGGAAAAACTCGGCGGTGGCGTAATAGGGAGCCTGCTCTTCATCGTTGGGATTTAGATATTGCAACACTTCCCTCAGCCTTTCAGGGGTTAGCCCCATAGCACCCAACATCGCGCTCGCTGAACCAAAGGTAAGGGATTTCGCAAGCGCAGTAGGGAAGTAAGATAAAGTAGTTGTGAGGGCATAAAGGTTGCGCCAAAAACCGCTCCACCACCCCGTATTTTCCTCTTCCTCTTCCGCTCTTTGCGGTTGCGCCACTGCTAAATCCTGCGATGTCGGCAGAAGGTCAAACGCCGACAGGTCAGGAAGCATTTGAGACGCCATCAGCGGAGAAGGACGGTAGAGGTCAAAGACCGCTTTGACTAAATCACGGCGAGCGGGGGGGATGAGGTGATACTCACCAAGCGCGTAGTGCGCCAAGTCGCGCATACTCACCCGCTTTGCCAATTTCTGAGGCACGGAGAGTATGCTATCAACCCCCAACACCCGCTTCAGATACTCCATCGCTTCAGGATTGATGGGCTGAAGCAGGGACGGAGGCGACACCTGCCCCTGCGGATAAGGTAATCGTGGTGGCATACCTATCTCCCCCCTCTTTGTCCCGCCTGTCGCTCAACAAAGGGCAGAGAAGTCGGTCGCCCCTGCTGAGGCGCAGTCTGAGCAGGTCGCCCTTGCTGAGGCGCAGTCTGAGCAGGTCGCCCTTGCTGAGGCGCAGTCTGAGCAGGTTGCCCCTGCTGAGCAGGTTGCCTCTGCCCCTGCGCTCCCTGTTGCCTTTGCGTTCGCCTTGCGTAATACGCCCGCTCCCAATCGTCAACAACCTTTTTGAAGTTGTTGATATTGGTTCTATAGAGGTTGAGGGATTTGAGAACAGGCAATATGCGACCTACTGCCGTATCCAACGCGAGGTTCCAATCCCCCATTCCGCTTTGTAGCATATTCGCATAGTGCAACCCCGCGTCAAAGGTGATGAGCGTGCTGATTTCGTCAGCGGTGATGGAAGCGTTGGGGTTGTCAAGTCGCTTGTAGATTTCCAATATTTGCCCCTGCAACTGACCCAAATTCGTCATCGTCATCTGCCCCCTGACGCTGATGGGAACAGGCACATCAAAGGGAACCTGAACATACTTGTTCAGCAGGTTGAGGTTGAGTTGGCTTCCCCGATTGTCGCGGGTAGTCGTAAAGAAATTGGGTGGTGGGGGTATCTCAAAGCCGATAGGAGCAACGCCCCCACCGCCCCCAAAGGGGACACCGCCGAAACCGCCCTGCTGTCCTTGCCCCGCCAACGCGCCCGCAACGATGTTGTTCCACCACGCTTCGCGATTGAGAGCAAGAAGTCCCGCAAATTGTCGTTCATACAGTTTCATATTCGCCTGCATTTGCCAAGTTATCTGCGCCTGCAGAATTGCAAGTTGAAGCGCGGTAGAGGACTGCACATTCTGAAACATCTCGGCGAAGTTCGGGGGCACAACATCTTCCAACCTCGTTTGCTTCAGCCACTTCCGCACGGCTTCTATCTTCTGTTGAGGCGAACGCTTATCCCAATTTGCACCTTCCGCGTTTATGTTGTTCAGGACGGTGTTGATGGCGGAGTTGATTTGGGCAGTGCGAAGTTGGAATTCACCCTGCGCCAAATTCAAGTCCGCCCCCTTCAAATACCGCTCCATCGCTTGTCGCTGAGTTTGGTTCGCATACAATTTCGCCTTCCCTAAAATCCTTATAATTCCTTGTTGGTCTTCAGGCAGTTGCCCTACCAACGCTTCCAAATCCTCGTCCGTCATTATCGCGTCAAGACCTCTAATCGCCATTTGAAAGTTGTAGAACGGCTCATACTGTTGCCGAAGCACGGGGTCGGTGATTTGCGAGGGAGCGACCCCCCGCTGATAGAGGCTCCACAGGCGGTAATTTTCCAATTCAAGTCCGCCCTTTTCTCTTTGCGTAGACAGAATGTCTCTTTGTAAGGGAAACAGTTCTGTTCGCCGTTTTTCTTCCGCTTCCTGCAGTTGCCGATATAGTCTCTGCGTCGCTATTTGTTCCTGATGGGCTTCCTCTGCCATCTTCATCCGCTTTCTGCGCTCGGTGATGTCCTCGCCCATCAGCAGTCCCTGCAGTTGCCCTGCCTGAGCCCCTGCTTGGGCAGAGAAGTAGCCTGCGATGGCAGACAGAAACGCTCCCAAACCTCGCAAATCCATCTCTGTTCACCCCCTGCTTACCGCCGAGTGCCGTAGTAAAGGTCGTAGAGTTTCCTTAGCGTGGGTTCAGGTCTGAAGATAGGGAAGAACATATTCGGCGGAATTTCATACATAGGCATTTCCACAGCGTTATGCGGTATATCCCGCGAAAACTTCGGCACTTCTCTCACCGAGTTGGCACGCTCACTATCAGTCTCCGCAGTATTGCAGAAGTGGGCTCTTCGCCCCAAGTCGGCGGGGTTTGAAAGGGGAGCAACAAAATCAAACTTGGCGGTCGTATTCGTCGCGCCGTCTTCGGTTTCTCCCTCGCCTGTGAAGGCGTCGGTTGCGGGGTGCTGTTGATATTGCCCGCGACCGACGCTATTAGCGCGGGTGGCGAAAGAGCCCGCAGTCCTGCAATAATCTCCCCGATGTCCATCTGCTTACCACCGAGTACCGAAGTAGATTTGGTAGAGTTCGTCTAACGAAGGTTCAGAGTAAATTCGGAAGTCAGTAGTCAGCGGAACCCCCCGAAACACGGGCACGCCGAAATCATATTGTGGCACGCGCCATATGGGGGTTCGCAACACATTAGCAGGCGGTAGTTGGCTCCAATAATCAGACGCTCGCATAGGCGGAGGAGGCGGTGGAACACCGACCCCCATCGGCGGGGTCTGATTAGGAAGCACAACAACCGTCGGCGTCATAGGTTGCACCCTCTGCTTCTTTTCCTCTGCCTGCGCGGGTGTCAATTGTGGAGATTTGTTCATACTCTCCGAAATTGACGCAATCGCCTGCAATCCTGCAATAATCGTCCCGATGTCCATTTACTTCACCTCCAAGTTCATTCTATTTTGCGCGGGTAAGTCGGTTGGGTCGGTTGCCGTTGATACATCCCTTGCAGAGTACGCAACATCTCCTGATTTTGGCGATACTGCGCATATGCGCCCCCCAACGCGCCTATACCTTGCATAAGCCCTGCCATTTGCTGTGAGGCAAGTTGCTCCGCTTGGAAGATGTTCTCCATCGTCAAAGCACCGCCCTTCACAGCCTGTTCCTCTAATCCACTTCGCAAACCCATCAGCGTTCTGAAGCGGTCGCGCTCCATCTGCTCCCGTATCATTTGCTCGCGCTCTTTTAGTTGATACTGTTGCTCCATTATTTGTTGTCTCAGCATTTGCTCCTGAAGGTTAGCGTCCGCCATCATTCGCGCCCGCTCCATCATCATCCCCATCCGTGCGCCCATCAGCGCACGGGCAAGACCGCTACTTCGCATACCCGAAGCCCCCAACGCCTGCGCCTGCCGTTGTAGTTCCTGTTCCATCGCTCCCGTCTGCTCCAAAGTCGCAAGGCGTTGAGAAGCGAGAGCAGTCGGGGAAAGAAGGGTGTTGAGGTTCCGAGAAAGGTTCCTAAGTTCGTTCGCAAGGGTGATACGCCTGTCTATCGCCGACAGCACGGGGGCTACCAATTGAAGAGGCGTTCCATACTGCTCTTTGAATTGCCCCAACAGTTCCCATCCTTCTCTACTCAGCCCCCCGCTTTTCTGACGCATTTCAAGGGTTTCCTTAGGCGTCGGTGCTTTGAACATACGGGAGATACCCTTACCGACACCGCTGAACGCCCCTTTGAGGTCGCCAAAGATACCAAGAAGCAGGGCAAAGAGCAAGGTCATCATCAGCAAGTCCATCATCTCTATCACCTTCCTATAGAGGGGGCAACCCTCTGACCCCCTTCAGACCGCCTATCGTCCCCTGCAGGCTCCGCCCAAGCAGGGGGTTCTGAGGGATGAACATTTTGGCGGGGTTGATTTGCTTCTGAAACTCCCTCAAAGCCTTCTCCAATTCTTTCAACTCCTTCAGACGCAGATAGGGCAAAGATACGCGCCCGTGCTGAGGCAGGGGACGGCGACCCGTGTCATAGGGCATACGCACCCCCCGCACTGACACCTTGCGCACCCGTCCCGCAGTTCGGGGACGCACCTTCGCTATCTTCACCTGCTTCGGCTTCGGTTGCTTCATCACCGTCCACTCCTAAGCCTATACATATAGACGGTTGCCCCCGTGCTTTGAGTTCCGCGCTTTCAGGACAGTGTGCTGTTGATAGCAGGGGGCACATCGTGGTCAACCAAAAGGTTGCCCACCACAAGGAAGGAACACTCTAAGGCGTCCATCGTTATCGCCCTTCCCTTATGCGCGACCCCGCCTGCTTCCTTTTCGTCGTCGTCCTCTACAAGGACTTTGACGGTGAACGGACTGCGGTGAAGAAACAGGCGATAGTTGGAGTAAAGGAAGCGGACGGTGATGTCGGGGATGAGCGGGTCGCCCTCTTCATCCCGCACCTCTACGATGTTTTCGTGCCCGAAGGTGTAGCCAACCTGCCTAAAGTAGAACCGTCTCGGCGGAACCTGCTCTTTGTGAAGGATTACCCGATACTGCGTATCAGGATATAGCAGGGGGACACCGCTGATGTAGGCGGTGTTCCCCACAGGCAGGTCGGTATCCAACACAAGGAGAGTGTCTACTACCTCATAGGGCAAGTGTATCCGTATAGCCACAAGCGGGGAAATAGTGAAGCAAAGGTCTATCTCCTTCAGCGGTTGCAACGGCACACTGCCCTTATCCCGAAACAGGGGCATTAGCGTCGGTCGTTTCTGCCTCATCGTTTTCACCTCGCATAGCGTCGGCGTGCTGTTGTAGCAGGTGCAGGATGAAGTTCTTCGCGCTTTCGGTCGTCCGCCCGCCCATCACCTTTTCTCCCAACGGCGAGCCGTACTCTATGAGTTCGCCGTACCGCTCATAAGCAAGGCGCGTGCGGTCGTCGTCAGCAGGGCACTCCTCAGGCTGAATGATAGCCACATAGACATCCTCAGGCGCAATCCCTGTGCCCCGATAGATGACACTCATCAGCGCAGGCTGATACATTCGCGGTTCGTAGCACCACCCGCTGAGCCAACTGCGCTCGGCGATGACAACCATCCCTTCGCCAAGCAACAAAGAGATGTCTATGTAGAGTTTGAGGCGATGGAACCAATAAGCAGGCTCGCGGTGTTTAAACGGCAATTCCTGTCGCCCCCGTTCGTGTACGAACACGGCGTACTTCCGCAGTTCTTCGGGTATTTCCCGCTTCAACTGCTCTATGAGCGTAGACTTGCCTACGCCCTCTACGCCCTCTAAAATGACCAACTTACCCTTCTGTGTCATTTGCGTCTACCTCCTTCTGTCGTTGTTGTTTTTGCTGAAAAAACGGACAGATGTGATGGTAAGAGCAAGCCCGTTCAGTGCAAAACTTTGACCGAGTGTTAGGGTAAAACAGTTTGCTCGGTGTCGCGCCGTCTTCTAACTTTGCGACTTTAGATTGAATGACGCTACCGATGTGCGCGTGCCGAAACAGCACGGCGTCCTTTTCCCAATCCGTAAGGTCGCGAGAGTAGGTGGTGATACTCTCTCCGTCCCACTGCCAAATCTCCATCCGTCGGCACGGCTTTTTCACTACGCGCTCTAAGATGGAAGCGTAGAGGACTAATTGGTCGCCGTAGAGTGAGTTTCTTGCGGTCTTCCCCGTTTTCAGGTCTACGACGACTAAGCCGTCCTTGCCGTCCAACACAAGGTCGGGGTGAGAAGAGATGAGAACGGTAGCAGGGGGGTGTTCCTGCGTCAACACGATTTCGTAGCCCTGCTCCGCACTCAGCACCAACAGCCCCGCCTGCTCTATCTCCGCCTTTTTCTGCCTGCAGGCGCGGACAAAAGAAGGCAGTTCCTGTTTTATGCGGTGGAGAAACTCTATCTTCTCTTCCGTTGTCGTCAGGGTCGTTGTGCGGTCTTTGACCACATCTTCTCTCTCTAAGTGAAGCACCGCACGCACGGCTTCGCTCAAGCGAGGCAAAGGCTCGCCCGTCATCACCTTCTCCAAGTATTTGTGCAGGATAAGCCCGCGCAGTTGCTCAGGGAAGACAAGGCTCTGCGGAGCCTGCAATTGCAGGTAGATACGGTACTGACATATACCGTAGTTCATCGCGACGGTATATGAGACCCCCCGCTTCAGTCGCTCTAACAGGTGTTGGTTTCTGACTTCCATCTATGCCTCCCGTTGTTCCCACATTCGTACCCACTCATCAGCAGGCGGAATGAGGGCTTTGACGCGCTGTTTCACAGCGTTGTAGGTGTCCTTGCCGATGATGTCGGCGTACATCCGCACGACATTCAGTAAGTCTTCGGCGTGCTTTTGAAGGTTCGGCGGAGCCACCATCTCATCCTTCGCCCCGCGCCCGCTCACGCGAGCCGTGCCCTTCTGCGGATAGGAATACTTGCCCGTCTTCGTAGTGCCGACGGTGAAGTAGTAGTAGAAACGACTGCCCAAGATGTCAGCGTCGGACAGCAGGCTCGCTCGGCGCACTTGGGACGCTTCCGAAACCTTCTCTGACTTGATGTGCTTGTGATGTTCGTAGAGCAGGCGGTGAATGTGTTCAACCGTTCGGTCTACCGAAAACTGCTTAGTCAGCAGGTCAACAAGGAGCAGGCGCGTCAGTTCCAACACAGCGTCCGTCCGCGCCCTGCTTTTCTGCGATGACCCCTTCACCACCTTCGGCTCCCACTCGCCATCTGCTGTGCGGACGAAATGGGCATAGTTCTTCCTCGCCCGCACCAAGCAGGCGTCATACTGCTTTGTCTCAATCTCATACCCTTCCTGAGAAAGCAATTGTTCAAAGAAGCGATGGTCTTCAGGGGTCGGGGGAGCAGGCAGAGAGATGGCAACGCCATCAGTGTCAGCCAATATCACCGTCCCCCGCGCGGACGCCCGCTCCATCATCTTCGTCAGCAGTTCCCTGCCCTTCGCAGTAATGTTGGACGCTATCTCCATATCGTTGAACGGCAGTCCGCCTGTACCGTAGAAACCATAGAAGGAGTTTATGAGTATCTTCAAGGCGTTCTGTAGTGCGTCCGCCTCAGCGTCGCCCTGCTTCGCACGCTCTTTGTGCTTCCTGCGAAGTTTCGTCAATTCATCTAACTTTTCTTTCGCAAGCGGGCGACTGCACCCCTCTTCCTTCAGCATAATGTTCGGGTAGAGAGACGCAACATCGGCGTTGATGATGTGGTAGTAGACGCCTACCTTCGCGTAGGTCAACGCCCCCTCATACCGCTTTTTCTCCTGCGGGGCAGTGATGGGCTCGCCTCGTTTGATGGCTTCGTGAATGAGGATGTAGCAGACAAGGCTACCCGTACTCTTTATGAACAAGTCCTGAATGCTAATGGGGACATAGCGAAGGATACCGTGAAGGTTCTTCCAAATCGCGCGGAAGACCGCGATAGCCTCTAACAGGTCGCCCCGCAGTCGCTCTTTGACCTTCTCTATGTCGGTGTGTATCTCCGCCCACTCTGCCTTCTCCTCGCGCTCCGCGACACCGAGCAAGCGTGCGAGGTTGTGAAGCCCGCGCTCCTCAGGTTTGATGATACCCATCTGCTCGGCTTTGAAGGAGAGCAGGAAGGTGTCCACAACGGCGAATTCGGGGAAGGCGTAGTAGGTATACTCGCGGTACTCATTCTGCTCCTGTCGGAACGACGCCTTCCGCATAAGCCCGCCCGCACGCTCCCACTCAGACGGACGCAGGGTCATATCGTAGCCGAAGAGGTTGTGTCCGACAAGGATGTGTATGCCCTTGCGCTTCAGCCACATAAGGGCAGAGTAGATGTCGTCAAAGTAGGCGTCCTCAAAGGAGCCATCAGGATAGCGGACGCCTGCTCCGACTACCAATATCTCAGCGTCGTCGCCTTTGTCCTTCTCAAGTCTTGGCGTCTCAACATCCAAAGTACCGACGATGAGGTCGTCAAAGGCGATAGGCTCAAACTTCTCAAAGAAGCGTCGGCTGAGGACGGACTGAGGGCAGATGAAATGGCGGTTCCCGTCATAGCGAAATCCCTCGCGCCGTTCCACTACTTCCATCACCTCGCCCCGCTTCTCCAAGACGCGGAAGGTAGCGTGCTTGCGCTTGCCGTTCAAATAGACCACCCGCTTCTTGGGGTCTTCCAAGATGTGCCATACGACGGTCTTAGGCGTAGCAGGGGTCGGCTCAGGCTCGGCAGGGAAAGAGTGGGCAGAAGAGGTGAGGGTCTCTTCTGCCCCATCGCGACTATGAGAACCCGAAGCGGAGGTCAACGGAACCAATCCCTCCGCCTCAGCGTGCTGAGGATGAAAGTCTCCGTGCAGTCTGTCCATCGCCTGCTCTATCTCAGCCATCATCTCCTCACTCTCTATGTACGGATTTTCGCGCGAAAAAGTTCCCGACGGCGGGGTGTTGTCGGGGTCGTCCCCGCCGTCGTCGTCAGAGGGGGTTGGAAACTCACAGAGGGTAGCAGGCGTGGCAGGGTCGGGGAGGTCTTCCTGCTCAGGGGCAACCGCCTGCTCCTCTGTGAGGGAAGACTGACGGCGGAACTCCTCATAGTCCTCTACCGTTGGGAGTTCCTGATACTCATCGTAGAACCGAAAGACGAACAGCGGGTCGTTGTAGGGCACAGGCAGTTCGGGGAGATGTCGCAGGTCGGCGTAGAGGTTCCACACGGGGTGTCCCTCATCGGGAAGCAGGGCTTCCTTGCCTGCCTGTGTCAACTTCACCCTGTCGCCTACCGTGCGCACCAAGCCCTTCTCAACAATCCTGCGCAGGGTTGCGCGAGTGAAGAGGCGCAGTAGGTCTTCAACACGCGCTTCGCCCGCGCGGTCTATCGTCTGCAACAACTGCTTCTCTACCGTTGACAGCACTTCGGTTCGGCACGGGAAGTAGCGTCCGTCGCGGTAGTCTAAGAGTATCTGCACATCGCCCTCTCCGCGTCCGCGTATCTTCAACTTCGCCTGATTGGTGTCGGGCACACGACGCAACTCTAAAAGGAAAGCGGGGATGTTCTGAAAGACGACACTGCCGAAGGCTTTGAATGTGCCCATAGCGTCCTCTCGGCTGTGATGGATAAGGAACATCGCACAGCCGAATTCCCGTGCTACACCCTCAAACATCATCATCAGCCGAGACACATCCTCTGCCTTGTTGAGGTCTATCCCCGCAACGCGGAAGATGTTGTCAAAGATGACGACATCGTAGTCGTTCCCCGCAAGGTTGTGTCTAAGCAGGTGGTAGAGGTTGTCAGGGGTCAGCAACATCAACTGTCGCGGATTGACCCGCGCTATCTGCAGGTTCGGCGAGGGGAGCCACAGCCTGTTCTGAATATGGCGGTAGTCGTTCTCCAAGTCTATGTAAAGCACCTTGCACTGCTTCGTCGGACGCTCCCCTGTCGGCGCGAAGGGGATACCCCACGCAAGGCTCTCGGCTAACTGATAGGCGAAGGTACTCTTACCCGTTTTAGCAGGTGCGTGCAGTAGGGTGATGTGTTCCCTGCGCAGGAAGGAGAACAGGTCGGTATCGTCAGGGATGACCATCCGCTTCACTTCCGTCGCGGGCAGTATGGTCATCCACCCCTCAAAGTCCGTATCCGTCTCAGCAGGGGGTTGCCACTGCGCCTGCGCCTGCTCTCTCCGCTGTTGACGCTCTACGCGCACGCGCTCACCGTTGTAGGAAACGGCGTAGCCCTTCAGTAGGTGTCGGTTGTAGTCAAAGACGGTGCGGTTCGCAAACCGCTCCAAGTGTTCCTCATAGTCTAAGGTGTGCGGTTGCGTCAGCGCGTGCGAGGGGAACGGCTCATCGTAGTAGGGCTTGCAACGGTAGGGTAGCACCGCCTCTACCAACTCTATGTCTATGTCCGCCACTTCGTCGCTCAGAGGGTCGCCGAAGACGCCCCGTGCTTTCAGCGCACGCAGGAAGCGGTAGAGGCTGTCGTTCCGACCGCCTTCCAAGAAGGGGTCAGGACGGAACAGTTCGGCGTCGCCGAACCCTGCTTGGGGCATTTCCCTCATCAACAGTGGGAGAAGTTCCTCAGCAGGGTCAAACGCCTTCGCCTCAGCAACGGCGCGAAGTAAGTGTATCTGCCTGCCGTCGCCTGCTATGACGATGTTCTGCCCCGTAGGGAGCAGGTCAAACTTCAGACCTAAGGCGTTGACCTTCCCAACCGACCGCTCAATCTTCAGCGCGTCGGTTATTCGGATACCGATGTGAAGACCGCCTGAAGGCGTAGAAGCGGTGTAGACGACATACGGTTGCGCTTCCATCACCTTCCGCAACTGCTCCATCATCTCCGCCCACTCAGCGTCAGATAGGTGGCGGTAGAAGTCCTGCTTGGAACGCCCCTCAATATCTATGACGATGACCCCATCGGCAACAGCACCGCCAACGAAATCAGCAGTGCGAGCCGTAGGGTGAACACCGCTGAAGGTGTTCCAAGAGCGCGGAAGCGGTGCTTTGTTTTCGGCGCACCCGTACAACGCCTTCACTACACCGCGCTGAAAAACTTCCTCAGCACGGCGCAGGTTGCGTTCTGCCCGTATCATTCCGTTTCGTGCTTTCATTTTCAGTTTCCTCGCCTGTGTGAAGGCGCGTGAAGCGTTCACGCGCCAACTGCTTATACGATTGGTGGCGGGGAAAAGTTCCCCGTCCAACGGACTACAGACGATGGGGGGCATTTCCCATCGTCGCGCCTATTATACCACATCCGCGACGGCTTTGTCAAGTCCCCCCGCCCCCAAAACCCAAAATCTCGCACTTTTACGGGGGAGGGGGGCAAGGGGGGTGGGGGCAATCATCATCATCTCCGCCTTCGGCGACAGCAGGCGCACAGGGGAAGACAAGGAAAAAGAGGCGGGCAGGGCGACTTTTGCCCGCTTCCTTTTCTCACCCCTGCCCCTGCTTTCACAGTCGCAAAAACGCGCTTTCGCTTCCGCAAAAAGCACGGGGCGGGGCAAAAACAAATAGACCCTGCCGTGAATGTAAGTGTCTGTTCGTTTCTCTTACCCCTGCTATCCGAAAGAGAAAGATGTCTTTCTTCTTTCGGCAGGGTCTATATCCCTTTGTCTAACCCCCTGCTTTTTGAAAGAGAGAGGATTGAAATTGCTCTTTCTCTTTCGTAAGCAGTGCCTTTCTATCTCTACTATGCACTTCCGATGAGAAGCATTACTGCTTCTCATCGGAAGTGCTTTTAGAGCAATAGAGAGTAATAAATACTATTAGGGGGGTTCTTAGGGGGGAATTGAAAGCACTGCTTCATCTTTCGGATAGCACGCGCCTGCTGACGCAGGCGGAGAAGGGGAAGGGCAGGGACGCCTGCCCCCTCTGTCCTTGCCCCTCTGACCCCCTGCTATCGCGAAGACTGAGAACCCCCTCACCCCCCTTGCCCCCTCTCCCCCGCAAAAGTACGGGATTTGGGGGTTTAGGGGGTGAAAAGGGGTCTCAGCCCTTGACATCGGCGTCAGAGGTGTGGTATAATAGGGGCAGAGCAGGCGAAAACCGCTTGCTACTCTTTGAGTGAGGTGATACGATGATGACGCTTGGTCAGTTGTTGGAGCAACAACGGTTAGACGACGCTATCGCGTCTATGTTGGAAGTGCGAGTGCCTCTTATCGTAGGGGACTTGGACTTTCAGGCAGGCACTTGGAAGGGCTTGCCTATACATCCGAAGGAAGCAGGGCAGTTTGAGGACATTGGAAAGACCCTCTCTGCCAATGAGAAGGTCATCATCAAATGGTCTGCCCTGTTCCTCAATTATGGGCGGAACTTTGAAATCCGCCGACTGCTTGGGAACTTCTCCCCTGCTGTCGCCGTATCAAATAGTGATGACGCTCCGCACGGCGATAGCAGTACCGATGAGCGGAGCGACAACAACACTAAATCGGAGGTGCTACTATGACTGTTGAGAAACGCGCTAAGCGTATGTTGAGTGAGCAGGCGACGCCTGCTGAGTTGACGACTGCTGAGTTGACTACTGCTCAAATGATTGAGCGACTGTGGGCTGAAATGCCTACAAAACGCCGAGTGATTGCGAAACGGGGCGATACCGTCATCTACGGCGACTATATTGAACTGCCCCAAGTCCTGCGGAGACTGCAGGAAGTGTACGGGATGGACTACTCTTTCGGGTTCTCCCCGCCGACTTTCTATGAGAACACCGTTATCGTCCGCGCAGTGCTTGTAGCAGGCGACACGCGCGTAGAGGGCTACGGCACGGCTACCATCCGCAACGGCGATGTGGAGAACGCCGTCAAAACCGCCGAAACCGACGCCGTG
>Ga0308310_1000057_pt1 | contig 36179 bp, 26 predicted proteins | sample HotsprSampleMS65_FD_203672 | JGI IMG/M metagenome (GOLD analysis project Ga0308310, IMG submission 203672) | Hot spring phototrophic mat microbial communities from Mushroom Spring, Yellowstone National Park, Wyoming, United States - 20090730_MS65 ...
TGTGCGCGCCAGGCATGCGCTGGTCGCGCGCTGGCTTAGAGAACATGCTGCCCTTGCGTGCTGCACTCATGAGCGGAACCTTCGACCAACTGTGGCCACGCATCTGCCCCCGTCTGTGAATGCACCCGTCCCGTCCCCCATGCCTAACGTCGCTTAGAATGCGCGCGGCTACGTGCGCGTCCTTCACATCTACAAGGACTATTATCCGGTGCCGGGCGGCATTGAGAACAACATCCGCCAGCTCGCGGTTGGCCTGCGCCGGCTCGGCGTAGAGACACAGGTCTTGGTCACCAATACCCAGCGGCACACAGTTCACGAATTGATTGACGACGTGCCGGTGGTCAAAACCGGGCGGCTGTTTAGCCTCTCATCGGCCCCGCTGAGCCTGAGCTTCTACCCTTATCTGTGGCATCTAGAGGCCAGCGTGGACATCGCGCATTTGCACATGCCCTACCCGCCCGCCGAGCTGGGCCAGCTCTTGCTGGGTCGCGGCCGGCGCTTTGTGGCAACCTATCACAGCGACATCGTGCGCCAGCGCGTCCTCGGCGCGCTTTACCGCCCCTTCCTCTGGCAGACGCTGCGCCGCGCCCATCTGATCGCCGTCTCCAACCCGACGTACATCCAGGATTCACCATTCCTACGCGCCCACGCCCAGAAGTGTCGCGTGGTGCATTTCGGGATCGACCTCGCCCGCTTCGCGCGCAGCGCCGAGGCAGAGGCGCGCGCAGCAGCTTGGCGCGCGCGCTTCGGCCATCGCCCACTGGTGCTGTTCGTCGGCCGGCTGCGCCACTACAAGGGCGTTCATGTGCTGCTGGCGGCGCTCGCCCGCCTGCCAGCCGAAGTGCAGGCGCTCATCGCCGGCAGTGGGCCACTCGAGGCCCGTTTGCGTGCACAGGCTCAGGCATACGGAGTCGCCGACCGCGCGCACTTCCTCGGCACGCTGGACGACGAAGAGGTGGCCGCGCTCTATCACGCGGCCGACGTGTTCGTCCTCCCCTCCACCAACCGTGCCGAGACCTTCGGCATCGTCCAACTGGAGGCCATGGCCTGCGGCAAGCCGGTGATCTGCACCGAGCTGGGCACCGGCACATCCTACGTGAATCAACATGGGATCACCGGCCTGGTCATCCCGCCAAACGACCCCGACGCGCTGGCCGCGGCAGTGCAACACTTGTTGGCTAATCCCGAACTGCGCGCGGCGATGGGTGCCGCCGGCCAACAGCGTGTCGTGCGCGAGTTCTCCAGCGACGCCATGTGCCGTCAGATGCTCGCGTTCTACCAAGAGGCGCTGGCATGATGGACTACGTCCTCGACGTGCGCACGATCACGCCGCACTTCCCAGGGATCGGGCGCTACGTACACAACCTGGCTTGTGCCCTGGCCGACCAGCTTTCGCCTGGAGAGCGGCTGACGTTGCTGGGCAGCGAACGACAGCTCGCGCATCTGCGCAGCGCCATCCGCCAACCCGTCGGCGCGCTCATCTGCGACACCTCGCCCTTTGACCTGCGCCAGCAGTGGCGCGTCCCGCGCCTGCTGCGCGGCGCAGCGCTCTATCACAGCCCTTACTACCTGATGCCCTACTTCCCTGGCCGGCCGACCATCCTCACGTTCTACGATGCGATTCCGCTGCGCTTCCCGGCCTACGTCTCGGCCCGCGCACGACTCTTCTTTTGGTTGACGCTACAGTTGGCCCTTCGGAGCGCTGACCACGTGATCACCGTCTCACGGTCTGCGCAGCACGACCTGCGCGCTGCGGCGCCATCATTGCAGAGCGCGGACATGACGACGATCTACGGAGCCGCTGACCCTCGTTTCGCCCCTCAGAGCGCGGCGGCAATCGCGCGCGTGCGCGACCGCTACGCCCTGCCCGCGGATTTCTTCCTCTACGTCGGCAGCAACAAGCCGCATAAGAACCTGCCGCTGCTGGTGCAGGCCCATGCGCGCCTGCCGGCAAATTCGCCATCGCTCGTGATCGCCGGCCCATGGGACGCGCGCTATCCGGAAGCCAAACAGATCGCCGATCCGGCGCGCGTCCGTTTCCTGGGGCCGATCGACGAGGCCGACCTGCCGGCGCTCTACAGCGCAGCGCTGGCCTTCGTCTTCCCCAGCCGCTATGAGGGCTTCGGCCTGCCCGCCCTCGAGGCGATGGCCTGCGGGACGCCGGTGATCTGCGGCAACACATCCAGCCTGCCGGAGGTGGTCGGTGATGCGGCTCTCTTAATTGACCCAGCCGATGTGTCTGCGCTGGTCGAGGCGCTCCAACGCCTGTTAGATGATCCGGCGCTGCGCCAGCAGCTCAGCGCGCGCGGGCTGGAACAAGCCGCGCGCTTCTCCTGGGCGCGCGCGGCTGCCGAGACGCTGGCCGTCTATCGGCAAGTGGCCAGCTAAGGGCGTGTTCATCAATACGGGCAAAGCTATCCCCGGCGACTTTTGCATCGCAGCCGAAGCATCTAAAATCCCGCCTGACCAGAACCCTGCGCAGCCACCAAACGCCCCACTTCAGCGACTCCGCAGCGCCTCAGTCGGGCGCAAGTTTAAGATTCTTTGTCGTTGCCCCTGCCCGTGAACGCTTCCCACGAGTTAGCCTAGTGCTACACTACTAAGCACTAGGAGCGTGATCGTATGCCATTGGCTAAGGACGCGCGCGAATTCATCAACTACGTAGAAGACTGGCTATCGCGCCTGCCGGCGCTCAAGCTCTCGAAGCTCATTGACGACCCTGCGCATGTCGCTGTGTTCTCGGTGGACATCATCCGTGGCTTCTGCACCGATGGGCCGCTGGCCAGCCCGCGCATCCAGGGGATCGTCAAGCCGATCGTCAAGCTCTTTCGAGATTGCTACGACGCTGGCGTCCGCCACTTCGTCTTGACCCAGGACGCACATCCGGAGGACGCTGTAGAGTTCGCCCAGTATCCGCCGCACTGCATCCGCGGCCAGGTCGAGGCTCAGACCGTCCCGGAACTGCTGAAGCTGCCCTTTGCTGACCAGTTCGTGGTGCTGGAGAAGAACTCGCTCTCCTCGGCGATCAACACCGGACTGGACGCTTGGCTCGACCGCCATTCAGACGTCCGCACTTTCATCGTCGTCGGCGATTGCACCGATCTATGCACCCACCAATTGGCCATGCATCTCCGGCTGCGGGCGAATGCGCTCCAGCAGCGCGACGTGCGCGTGGTGGTGCCGGAGAATTGCGTACAGACCTTCGACACGCCGGTGAAGACAGCGCGTAAGCAGGGTGTCCCCGCCCATCATGGCGACCTGCTTCACGCCATCTTCCTCTACAACATGTGGACCAACGGCGTGGAGGTGGTCAAGAAGATCACCCGTTAGCCGGCATAAGCTGGCTGCGAAAGAAGCGCACGACGCGCGCCATCATCAGCGCATAATCGCGCCCGCGCAGGCTGTGGCCGGCAGCCGGATACTCAAACAGCGCGGATGCCTTCCCCAGCGCAGTCAAGCGCGCGTGGATGTCGCGCGACCAGGCGATCGGCACCTGCGGATCGCGCTGGCCGTGATGGATCTCCACTGCTGCCTGTAGATCGCCCAGATAAGTGATGGGCGCGATTGCATCCCACCACTCCGCCGGCACATCATCCTCAGGCAGATAGCTCACCCGTCGGAAGACGTTTTTGATCCGCGCGATGTTCAAGCGCTCGTCGGCGCTCATCGAGCCATAAAGGACGATGGCCTTCACATCGGGGTTCACCACAGCGACGCGCAGGGCGATGCCGCCGCCCATCGAGTGGCCGAACAGGCCGATACCGTCGGCTCGGGCGTCAGGCAGCCGCTGGACGTGCGCGATCAGGTTCAACACGTCCACAGCATAGCCCACACGGAAGAGGTTGGCATCGCCTTCGGCCTGGCCTTCGCTGCGCCCATGGCCGCGGTAGTCGGGATGGATCACCAAGAAGCCGGCCTCGGCCAGCGCATCGGCGTAGCGCTGGGTATAGCCGAACGGCGTGCGATAGGTGCGCGGGTTGACGTAGCCATGCAGCACCAGCACGACCGGGAAGGGACCTTGACCCCGCGGGGTGTTCATAAAGCCATACACCGTCAACCCGTCGCTGGCGAAGCTCACCAGCGTGCGCGTGAACGCCCGCGTCACCTGGAGCGTGGCCTGCACCTTGAACTCGCCTTGACCGTAGGCGCGCTGGCGCAGGCTAGGGATAGTTAAGGAGCGATAGTCCACCGGCTGAGCGCCGGCAGTGCGCAGGCCGAAGCACAGCGCAGCCAGAACGAACGCGAACAACAACCTCAGCATGATTCGCTCACGGCGACGGGATGATCACGGGCACGACCACGCGGATGCGGTTGCGATAGGTCACCACGACGTAGAGCGGCTCGGTCGGCGCTTCGTCCAGCTCATGGACGAAGGTAAATCGGCCGGCGCGGTTGGTGGTCACCTGGCCAATGCGCACGGCATCTGCGCCGCTGGCGTCTTCGCTCAGGCTGATGACGAGCCGGACGTTGGCCGGCCAGTTTGCGCCGGTGATCACTAGCTGGAGCGCGTCGCTGAGCACCGCAGTCACGGTGGGTGATGGCGTCGCCGTCGGCGTCGGCGTCGGCAGCGGCGTACTGGTCGGCATCGGCGTATCCGTGGGCGGCAAGGTCGGCGTCGGCGTGGGCGTATCGGTCGGCAGCGGGGTGTTGGTCGGCGTCGGCGTATCCGTGGGCGGCAAGGTCGGCGTCGGCGTGTTGGTGGGCGTGGGCGTATTAGTCGGCAGAGGGGTATTGGTCGGCGCCGGCGTGCTAGTAGGTGTCGGAGTACTGGTCGGCGTCGACGTAGGTGTAGCCGTTGGCGACGGTGTGCTCGTTGGTGTGGCCGTCGGCGTCCTCGTCGGTGTTGGCGTGAACGTAGGCGTCGGCGTTTCTCCCGGCGGGATGCGCGTGGGCAACGGCGTGGCCGTCGGCGTCGGCGTAAACGTCGGGATCGGCGTAATTGTGCTGGTGGCCCCGGGTGTCGGCGTGAAGGTGGGCGTGGGCGGCGGGGGCGTTGGCGACGGCGTGAACGTCGGCGTCGGCGTAGGTGGTGGCGATGGTGTGACCGCCGGCAAGCGCGCCACATTAAAGCGGATCGAGGCTACGCCAGCTCGCTCGAAGTACTCGATGCGAAAGTTGTATGCGCGCGCACCCAACGTAATGTCGGTCGTAATGTCGCGCGCTGCGCCCTCGCGCCAGTCATCCAGGACCAACACCTCGTCTAACCACATGCGCACGCCATCGTCAGCGCGCAGCGTGAAGCGATACGTGCCCGGCTCGAACGCCAGCGTGCGCGTCCAGCGCACCGAGAAGTTATCCGCCGGCAAGCGCGAATCCGGCGGTCCGCTGCCCCAATTGAAGTCAATGGCCACGTCGTTGCGGATCAAGATCGGCAACCCGCTCAGGCTTGGGTTGGCGTAGTATTCGCCGCGCCATTCGGTGAAGGGCGGCAGGATGATCGGCGTCGGGAAGGGCGTGGGCGGGATGGGTGTGTTCGTGGGCCGCTGGGGCGGGCGGGTCGGCGCGGGGCGCGTCGGCGCGGGCGTCGCGGTGGGCGGCACTAAGGTCGGCTGCGCCTCCGGTGTAGCTGTTGGCCCCAGGATGGTGATCTCGGCTGTGGCGAAGCGGCTGGCCGTGCGCGTCTGGGCATACACCTGCCACGTCCCAGGCGCAACCTGCGCCGGGATGGGCGTGGTCAGCTCGAAGCGCCCCTGCCCGTTGCTGCGCACCACCGCCAGGATGATCGAGCCTGTCGCAGCCGGCGTGCCGGGCAACAAGCCGATCAGCACTTCCTCATCCGGTTGCCAATCGCTGCCGACGATGTTTAGGTTCTCGCCGGCAGCCAGGCTCTTGGGCAACACCGCGATAAATGGGGGCTTCTCAGTTGGGGTCGCTGTGGGCGCAGCCGGCGTGATGGCGGCCGGGAACTGGCAGGCTGTGAACAGGGTCATCAGTCCGACCAGGCCCACGACCAAACCCACGGCAGCGCGCCAGCCGAACGTTCGCTTCATCTGCTTCCTCCGCAAATTACAAACCCACAGCGTAAGACGTCCGTTCTCCTCGTCGAGTTCCGCCAACGAAAATGGATTGTACGCGCGCAGCCCGGTGCACTCCTCACTTTTGCATCTGGGAGCGGAGGCGGCTAGCCTCTTGCTGCCTCCCCTCTTTCCATCCTCCAGGCCGAGCAAGGCATTGAAGCGGCCCTGTTGACCGGAGTTTAGGGCAAGCGTGCGCAGGAACAGGTTGTTCACCGGCGGGCAGGCTTGTCAGTCCACAGGCCATATCGCCTGTAGAAACTTGATCTTCTCCACGACCTGATGTTCGCCCCCACCTTCGTGGTGGTTAAACTCATACACGCGAATTGCCTTCTCGCCGGCCCAGTGGTTATAAGCCGCGAACACGGTGGAAGGCGGACACACCTCATCCATCAGCGCGACCGAGAACAGCGCTCGGGCCTGCGCGCGGGCGGCGAAGTGCATCCCGTCGAAGTAGCTGAGCGTCGCAAAGACCTGCTCCACCTTGTCGCGGTGGGTCGTCAAATAGCGTTGTAGCTCCTGATAAGGGTTGGCATCGGTCAGCGTCGCAGCGCGGCGAAAGTGACAGAGGAAGGGCACGTCGGGCATGGCGACCTTGACCGCCGGCGAGAGCGCGGCGGCAGCGATGGTGATGCCCCCACCCTGGCTCGCGCCGGTGACAGCGATGCGTGATGGGTCAATTCTGTCGAAAGCCTGCGCGGCCTCGATGGCGCGGCAAGCGTCGGTGAACACGCGCCGATAGTAGTATGTCTCCGGGCGCAGGACGCCGCGCGTCATGAAGCCGGGGTAGTGCGGGTTGCTGCCCTCGGTCTCCGGGTCCGGCGTGTCGCCATGTCTCCATGCGCTGCCCTGGCCGCGCGTGTCCATCACCAGGTGAGCGTAGCCGGCCGCGCTCCACGGCAGCCAGGCCGTGGGATAGCCGCGCCCGCCGCCATAGCCGATGAACTCCACCACGCAGGGCAGCTTGCCCGCGCGCTGCCTCGGCAGGATCAGCCAACCTTTGATCGGCTGGCCGCCATAGCCGTTGAACGTCACGTCGAACGTCTCCACAGTGCGCAAGCCGAAGTCAGCCGGCTCGAAGCGCGCGTCCAGCGGGTGCGCGCGCGCCTCCGCCAGCGTGCGCTGCCAAAAGGTGTCGAAGTCCGGCGGCTCCTCACGCGCCGGCAGATACGTCTTGAGCTGGTCGAGGGGGAGATCGAAGAAGGCCATCTGGAATCCGCTAGAGGCAATGATAGACGGCGCTCTGGCCAACCCGGAAGACCGACGCGCAGAGCGCCTCGAACTTGTCCAGGCCATCTGCTGAAAAGCGCGCTCGCTCGACTTGGCCGATGACGACGTATGTAATCCCAAACTGGCGCAGCAGCGCGCGCGCTTCTGTGGGGTCTGGGGTGTTGTAGAGCTGCTCAATGAGCGGGAAGCGCTCGGCCTGGATGTCGGTGCGCCCGCGCCATTGATGCTGATGGCCGCCCCAGCCGAGGACCGTCGGCAGGCCGGTAAACGTCGCCATGCGGCCCTCGTAGGCATACGCGCCAAACGCGCCATCCGGCGGCGCTTCCAGGATGCGCGGCGCGCCCTGGATGTTGGTGTTGAGCCAGGCGATCAACGCAGCGTCCTCGGCGTGCTGCGTTCGCAAGTAGGCCGCGCCGTCCAGCGTCGGCGCTTTGCGAAACCCATCGCTGCGCGCGTAGATGGCCATCGGCGGATAGGCCATCCCCAGCGCGACCGCGCACAGCGCCAGCGCGCCGAGCGCGCGGTAAAGCCGGGGGGGCGCGCTCAACAGGCGCGTGATGGCATATCCGCCAGCGATCGCCCACAGCGTCCACGCCTGATAGTAGAACTTAAACACGGTGTTCATGCGCGTGCCGAACAGGTCGCGCACAAAGGCGAACTCCACGACCAGCGCCAGCAATGCGCCGACGGCGAACAGCAGCAACGCGAACCTGTCGCCGGCGAAGCGCGAATGGGCAACCTCTCGCTGGTTGGCGATCACCATCGCGCTCCAGGCAGCGATGCCGGCCAGCAGCAGGATCGTCCACGGCGACATCGCGCGCGCGATCAATCGCTGCGTCACCAGCGCGCCGGGGTAGCCCAACACCGAACCGGTCGTTTGCCACGCCTCGAAGAGCGCGCGGCCCTGGGGCGAGAGCAGGCCGATGGTCGCCGTGCCGAGGATGCCGGCAGCGATTGTCAGGCCGGCCAGGCCAACCGCGCTGCCGAGCACGCGGCCCGTTGGCGCGCGCGTCTCGCGCGTCGCCCAGGCCAAGAAGCCCAGCCCAGCCACCAAGAACGGCGCAAAGAGCACCCCGAAGTGGGTCAGGCGCGTGCTGTTGAATAGGTTGATCCCGATCCCGCTGGCTTGCGAAGCGAAGGTGAGCTGCCAGGGCAGGTAGAGCGCATAGCCCAGCGCCAGCGCGCCGGCGCCCCGCGCCAGCGCAGGGAGCAGCCGCGGGCTGCCCAGCACGTTCGCTGCGACGAAGACCAGGCTGTAGATCGGCCAATCCCACGTGTTCATAAACGCCAGCCCGCCCAGCGTGACCGCCGTCAGCGCAAAGCTTGCTCCTGCCTGCGCCGGAGTTGACTGCGCCTGCGCCGGGCACAGCGCGGCGAAAGCCAGGCTCAAGACCAGCATCGCCAACGGCAGGCCCATCACGTGCGGATGGTTATCCCCCAGCACAAAGCTGAAGATGGGCACCTCCGTGATCGTCTCCTGGTAGCGCCCATCAGGTGTTGTGTCTTTGACCACCCGCGACCAATCCCACCACCAGCCGTAGAACTCGCGCGGAATCAAGCCGTCGCAGGCATAGCTACGCGTCGCCGTCTCGCGCACGTCCAGCCAGGCCCAAAACGCGGCGGGCAGCGCGTCGGCGCACTTGAGCAGCCCCAGCGCGCCGCCCAGGTTGCCCATCAGGGCGAGCATCGCCGCCGTCAATAGGCCGGCGGCAAGGGCAGCACGCGATAGGCGCGCCTGTGGCGCGAGGCCGGCGCGCAGGTTATAGCCCAGGCTGAACGCGCCGACGACGGTGAGCGCGAAGATCATCGCCCCGCCCAGGTTGAAGCCCACTGCCGAGGGCACGCCGCTGAGCAAGATCAGCATGGCGAAGATCAGGTAGCCGAAGTAGTAGTAGCTGAGTGGGTAGCCGGCCAGCCAGGCGTCGTTCGGCGGGAAGGCGGGGCTGCGCAGGATGGCGTTGATCATCATCGCCTCCATGAACTTCTCGCCGCCTGCGCTGGTGATCTCCGGGCTGTAGGCGCGCACCAGGCTCCAGCCGGCGAAGGCCAGCCCAAAGAGGAGTTCAACCACGGCAAGGTATGGCAAAGGCGGAAACGGATCGGTCGCTGCTCTGCGCAACCAGAGGCCGATCAACCAAACTGCGGCCAAGGCCAACAATGCCGCGCCGCTGTGATTGCCAGAAAGCCCCAGCGTGACGCCGGCCCAGTAGGCGAACCCGCCCACGACCAGGCCGACCACTTTGCTGATGCCGTAGCCGCGGTCGGGCAGGCCAGCCAACCAGCGCGAAGCGATCAGCCAGCCGCCGAGGGCAAAGGCCTGAACCCAGAGATACCAGCGCAGGATGTCGCCGAGCATCAAGGATGCACGTCGGCCAGCGAGCGGATGGGGATAGGCTGGCCAGCAGCGCGCAGCGCGGCGCGGAGGTCCTTAAAGCCGCTGCCGGTGAGCTGGAGCACCACTTCTTCGTCAGGCGCAATCAGCCCCATCTGGCGGGCTTTGACCAGCCCGACATACGCGGCGGCGCAGGACAGCTCGACGAAGACGCCGGCGCTTTCAGCCAGGACGCGCACCCCGTCGAGCATCTCCTCGTCGCTGGCTTCGATCAGCACCCCGCCGCTGTTGCGCACAGCGCGCAGGGCCATCACCCCGTCGCATGGCCGGTCGGTGCCGATGCCGCCGGCGATCGTGCGCGAGGGGATGGTCTCGAACGTCTCATCCCCGCGTTGCCAAGCGCGATAGAGCGAGGGGGAGAGCGCTGCCGTCACGCCGATGAAGCGCGGCAGGCGGTCAACCCAGCCCAGCATGCGCAGCTCATCAAAGCCCTTGTAGACGCCACTGATGATGTTGCCGTCGCCGACCGGCACGATCACCACGTCGGGAGCGCGGAAGGGGACGGCGCGCTGTCGGTCAGCCTGGGCGAGCTGCTCGGCGATCTCGAAGCCGGCGGTCTTTTTGCCCTCGCGGGTATATGGATTGAAGCCGGTGCTGCGGTTGTACCAACCGAACACCCGACAGGCCTCCTTGGCCAGCGCGACGGCGTCGTTATACGAGCCGTGTACTAGATACACGCGCGCGCCGTGGATCAGCATGCCGACCAGCTTGCCCTCCGGCGTGTGCTCAGGCACGAAGATCACCGCTTGCAGGTCGCTGCCCGCGCACAGCGCTGCCAAGGCAGCAGCAGCGTTGCCGGTGGAGGCCACGCAGATCGTCTTGATCCCCAGCGCCTGGGCGCGCGCGATGACCATCGCGCTGGCGCGATCTTTGAACGAGGCGCTCGGCAGGCGAGAATCATCCTTCAGCCAGACAGCGCGCAGGCCCAAGGCACGCTCCAGAGCCGGCGCGCGATAGAGCGGCGACCACCCCAGCGTGCTGAGCGGCGTGGGCAAATGGGCGTCCGGACAAACGGGCAAAAGCTCGGCATAGTGCCAAATTGACCGATCCGGGCGGTGCACGACCTGCCAGGGGTCGAGTTCGCGCGCCATGCGCGCATAGTCGTAAATCGCGTCCAGGTTGCCGCCGTCCCGCGGACAGGTGTATGTGACCTGATCAGGCGCATAGCGTGCGCCACAGGACGCGCAGCGAAAGCCAATCAGATAATCGTTCACAAGCCGAGGCCTTGCGCTTGTGCCCGCCGATACTCGTCGGCCACCATGCGGATGAAGCGCCAGATCGCCGGCAGGGCGAGCAGCACGCCGCCGGGCGTCCCCACCCGCATCCCAATGTCCGCAGCGGCAGCGATGACGACGCTGAGCAACTGGATGAGCATACGGCGACGCTGAATCGCTACCCGCATGCTGTATATATGCTGGAGCGCCTGATCGGCCGTCAGATCCTCGCGGCACCAGCTTGTGAAATCCCCGCTCCAGCCGACGCACGTGCGGGCGAGCAGCGTGCCGTTTGACGCGGTCTCGATCACCGCATAGTTGCTCAGAAAGGCGTGGACGCGGCTGAGGAAGGCCTGGAACTCCTCGACGATGTCCGGAATATCGCGGATGATGCCCCGCGCCTGTGTGCTGCGCAAACCGTCTATCGCTTCGGCCAGCAAGTACTCCGGACTGCCGACTGTCTCGATGCGTGCTTCTGCCTCGGTAGGCTGGTCGAACACCCAGCTATCTACGAAGTGGTATAGCCGCTTGGCGGATTCGAGGATGCCATCGCGGTCGAGAAGCAAGGTGAAGGCATGGATGTCCAGCGCATTCATCGCAGCCTCGTGGTCGGTAGGGAGCTCCAACCGCCAGAGCGCGTGCACGGCTGATGAGTCAACGTCAGAGCGCTGCGCACTACTCAGCGTCCAGACGCCGAACAGGTCCTGAGCGATGTCCATGTATCGCCAGGGTTGATGCGCAGGGATTATCGCCGGCTGAACATGCCGATGATCTTGGCGGCCAGGTCGGCCATCGAGCTCAGGAATTGCGCGCGTTGGTTCTGCGCCTCACGCACCATCGCCAGGTGCAGCACCCACAGCCCCTCGTTCAGGTCGCCTTCCCGCTGCGGCACCACAACTTGAACGTCGCCGTCGAAGGCAATGCGCGTGACGACCCGCGCGTTGACCGGCCCATTAAAGCGTCCGGTGGTCGGGTCATACTGAACCTGGTTGAGGTCATCGGAGGTGTAAGTACACACCTCAAGGCTGGTGACGTCATGCCCCAAGCGCTCAATGGCCAGCGCAAGCTGACTAATAAAGGTCTTCAACGCATCACCTACTGTTGGGCCGGTGAGGCTTTTGGCGGCAGAATCCAGGCCCATCGCTGACCGGCTCGTTGATGGCAACACCATGGCGCGCAGCTCGGCCAGCACAGGGTCCTCACTGGGCAACAAAAACGATCCTCCATTCTTTCTTGCCATGTTCATCCTCTCCATCGGTAATCGGTTGAGCGAATCGTCGCGCGAATGTCTTCCTGCACACCGGGTTTGTCTACGATGCTGTAGTGGTCATCGCGCGACCAACGGTAGAGCAGCAAACACTGGATTTGCTGGGCGTGCGGTTGCTCATTGTAACGTGCGATTTCCGCATACGCAGCCTGTACCCAGCCGTTTCTCCCGCCGCTCCACGGCTGCGACCCGTGCGGGTTAGTCTCGGTGATATACACCGGCTTGAAGCGATGGCGGGGCGGGATGACATCGAGGAACGTCGTGTAAGCTCGGAAGTGGTAATACTGCCAGCGCAGTGGATCGTCCTTGAAGGTCTCCAGCGAGGTTACCAAGTCGGGCGTATAGCCGTGCGTGTAGCAGTGCAGGGCGATGCCGTCCAGGTCGGTGATGGCGGCGAGCATGCGTTCTAAGTACTCCAGGCAGCTCTGGCGCGGCCCCTGGAAAGGGTCAATCGCGCCGGGGACGACGATCGCGCGCGGCTGGACACTTTTGATCGCAGCACGCACTTTGTTAAAGCACGCTGCATATCGCTCCGGGGTGATCGCATCGGCAGGGTTATTGCCAGGGTTCCACGGGTCCTGATTGGGCCACTCGCGCGGGTTGTTCATCTCGTTGCCGATCACCCAAATGAGATTGCCGCGCGAGTTGAGCACCCATCGCCGGCACTGCGCAGCGAATTCGTCGTAGCGCGCCGGCACGGGGATCGTTCCGCTACCGCCGTAGTCGTTGTTAAGGCGGACGATCACGCCGTAGCCGCTGCGCGACCAGCTCTCGTAGTTAAAGCCATTTCCATCGGTCACGCGGTGGGTGAACAGCACCCAGCCGGTCTTATTGCTGCCGGCGAACAAGCTCTGGTCATAGGGGTCATGCAGGCCATACGTCCATGCGCAGATGCCGAAGGGCAAAGGTGCATCTTCGACTTTGACGCGCCGATCGGGAAAGTCCGGCCGGCGCAGGTGCAAGCCGCGCACGAAGCCACGCTTGAAGGCGAAGGACTCGACCTCAATAAAAGCATCCTCGTTGCCCAGCTTGCCCCAGTCGCTCGGATTGAGCAGTCGCAGGGGCGTGCCCGGCGTCACCCGCCAGCGCGTGCGGCTATTGGTCGTGGGGCTTTCCAGCAACGGGGCTTCGACGCTGGCCAGCGCCACGCCCTGCGCGTGGATCTCCTCCGGCGAGGGCGCTGCGCCCTGGAGCGCGACCCACTCGGCAGCGACGAAGCCATCCACGGCGTAGGTCGTGGCAACGCTCAACCATTGGCCAGGCCGGCCGATCTTCGGCAGGGCCGATTCGAGCGGTTCGCGCAGCAGCAGCGCCGTGCCATAGGGCAAGACCAACTTTGTGCCAGAGTTGAGGTTCGGCGCTGTGCGCAGGCGCAAGCCAAGCTGGGCGATCACGCGCAGCAACGGCTGGGCGTCAACTTCGATCGTGATAGACGGCGTCGCGATGCGCGGTTCAGCGCTTTGCTTGCGGCGCGCCGGCAACCTTGGCTCGGCTTCCAGGTCCTTGTTCTGGACGTAGCCGATGCGCAACGGCCGCTCTAAGAGCACGCGCAGCCAGCGGCTTTGCCCAGTGTTCAGCGCGCGGGCCACGGCTTGCGCGTCGTCCAGCGCAGGCAGCTTTTTGCCGCCCCGCACCTCGGCCAGCACTTCTCGTCGGCGCGGGTTGCTGTAGATGGCGACTCGCTGCGCTGATTTCCTCGTCATCACGAAGATGCGTTCGCGCAGCGCCGGCTGCGCTGCCGATTCATCTTCGCGCCCGTCGCTGGCCGATGACTCGGCATCGCCGAGCGCGCGCACATCCCTCGCCTCGCGGGCATGCACATACCAGGCAGCCACCCAACCGCGCTGTCCATTGGGCGCAGCGACGTTCAGCCACTGGTTGAACACACCGACCTTCTGGATGGCCGAGCTGGCCGGCTCTAGCAGCGTCAGGACTGTGCCAGCCGGCAGGCGCTGGAGCACCCGTGTGCCAACCACGCTCGGTTGATCGCGCAGCGCCAGCCCTCCTACAGCGAGCACATCCGGTGAGTGGTTCACCACGATGGAGAGATTGGTTGGGGGTTGAGAAACGCTACAGTCGTAGAAAGCACAGTAGGTAATGATTTGGGCCGGCGGGCCGGCGAAGCCATAGCGTTCGGTCAGCAAGGCGCGCTGCTCCGTAGGAAACGGCCAGGGATCGTGGATCAGATAGTCGTTGCCCTGACGGGCGTAGATCAACACCCAGTGGTTTTGAAAACCGGGGCTGGGCGACATATCCAGCTCGACGATGACCGGCTTGCCGGCGCTTAGCGCGGCATCAATGTCGCCCATCGGGGCAGGCGTTTGTCGGCATTCCACCAGCTTGCTCACGCGCAAGCCAGGCAAAGCGCGCGCCACGCCATACCAGGCGAGCAGCGCGCCGAAGAACCCCTGATTAGGACCTATTGCTTTTAGCTTGTCGTTGAGGGTTGCCGGCGTCTCCTGGAAGCCGAAGCCGTTGGCCATCATGGTCACGCAGGTGAGCGTGCACCCATCCGAGCCAATTGTTCGGCCCTCGGTCGTGAAACCGAGCAGGATATCCTTCCATTGCGGGTCCTGCTGAGAGAGTGGAAGTGTGTAGAACATGGCAGTAGGTCTCTCCTCTGGCGAGATGAAGTGAAACCGGCCGTTGACGACGACGAGCGCGCGGTCGCTGCGGTCCTCACCGGGCGGCGCATCGTCGTCAAAGAGTCCAAGTGGCGCGAGGCGTTGCGGGCGAAAGATGAAGTCCAACAGGCCGAAGTTGCGCCCGGGCACCTGGCGCAGGTAGAGGTATTGGAAGATCTCCTTGCCGCTATCGTTGGCGATCACCGGATAGCGAGTCCAGGGTATGCCGGTGACGGCATCCACTGCCGGCACGCCAGGCCGCACGGTGACCTCGTCCATCCCTGGCCCGATGCGCTTGTGGTACTGAAGCGCAGCCAGCAGATAGTCGCCCTGCCATGTGTTGTTCACTTCGCGCGCGGCGCGGGCAGGGCCGGCGTTGTAGGCCAGCCCGGCCAAGGCCACAAAGCCGTGAAAGCGGTCGAGCTGCTCTTTGATGTATTGCCCGCCGGTCACGATCTGGACGAGCAGGTTGCGCTGCGCAAAGGCTTGGGCGAAGCGGGCGTTTATGTCTGCATCGCTGAGGGTGGGGTCGTCGCTTAGGCCAAGCGCAGCGCATTTCAAGCGGCGCGGGATGCGCGGGATGAGGCCAGCGCGCGTGCTAGCGGTGACCTGCAGCACGCCATCGGGATGGTCCATCCTCGCGCCCTCCACGCCCATCAAGGCCTTCAGCAGCAGGGCGGGCAGCCCGAGCAATTCAGCCGCGCGGTATGTTGCGGTCAGCAGCGCATGGTTCTTTTCCACTATAGCAGATTACATTATATCACAGGGTATCCAACTTTACAAAGCACTAATACAATCGCCCACCGCCGCGCACTTGTTTGTTAAGTTGCGCCATGCGCCGCTTGCGCTTCAGCTCGCGCGGGTCAGGTGGCGGTTGAGAGGGCGGGGACGGCGGGGCCTCCGGCTCCTTGAAGATGGCGAGCCAAGCCGCCACGTCGTCCTGGCTGCTGGTTGGTTTCTCATCGCTTGGGCGGCGTGGCCCGTCATCAATCAGCGCCTTGGCGAATTGGCCGGCGGAGACCACGCGGACACCGCACTGGCGGGTGAAGTTGGCCAGCGCGCCGTCGGACGTGACGACCAGCAGACCCTGGCGGTCGCGCGTCGCGCCGACGATGGAACGGATCACGTCATCGGCCTTTTGGCCTGGGTCGGCGTAGATCACCTCAACGTAGCCATGGCGGCTGCGGCGCTGAAGCGCCGGCGGCACAGCCTGCGGCCCTGGGTCAAACACGACGGTGATCCGCCTCTCGCTGCGCGCAGCGTATGCTTGTAAACGGGCGACGAGCTTGACCTCGTCTCGCGGGTCGCTCAGCGAGAGGTCGGGCAAGTGGCCGATCAGGTTGTGGCCGTCAATCAGCAGAGGCATAGGGAATGCGCGCTTGTTTTACATGGCAGTGCGGTCCATTGCCGGCCATTCAGCCGGCAGCGGTTCGGGCGGCGAACAAGCACTCTCCAGCGAGACAAACTCGCCACGCGCGGCGCTCTCGTGGAATGCGTGCATTAGCTCTAAGACGTGAAAGGCCATCGCTGCGTTGGCGCGATGAGGGCGACCCTGTGCGATCGCCTCAACCATCTCGGCGACGCCGATGCCGCGGCTGTTCTCCACCCACCGATGGCGAATTGGGATGGGCTGCCAATCCTCATCCCCGCGACGCTTCAAGAGCACCGGGCCGCCGAAGGTGTTCGGATCGGGACAGCGCAGCGCGCCCTCGCTGCCGTAGATCGTCAGCTCATATTCGCTCCTGCCGCAGATGTCAAACGTCGTGACCACGTTGGCCACCGCGCTGCTCGCAAACTCCACCAAGCCGGCGACCAGGGTCGGCACCTCGACGAGGATGCGGGTGCCGCGCAGGGGTTGGCTGGTGATCACGCGCTCCGGATAGGTGATGCGGGTCATGCCGCTCACGCGCTTCGCTGGCCCCAAAAGTGAAACGAGCGCGGTGAGATAGTATGGCCCCATGTCGAACATCGGCCCGCCGCCGGGCTTGTAGAAGAACTCCGGGTTGGGATGCCACGATTCGACGCCGGCTGAGAGCATGCGGGCGAAGGCCAGCACCGGCTGGCCGATTGCGCCCTTTTCTATAAGTGCGCGACAGGTCTGCAGACCGCCACCCAGAAAGGTGTCCGGCGCGCAGCCGATGCGCAGCCCTTTTGATTCGGCCAGCGCGATCATGCGGCGCGCGTCTTCGAGCGAGATGGCCAACGGCTTCTCGTTATAGACGTGCTTGCCGGCTTCCAGGACCCGCATGGCCACCGGCGCATGGGCCTGAGGTGGGGTGAGGTTCACCACAAGTTGAATCTCAGGATCGGCCAGCAAGTCATCCACGGTGACCGCTTGCTTGCCGAACTTCTCAGCCTGCGCGCGGGCGCGCGACATGTCCAGGTCGGCGATTGCGGTAACGCGGATGTTGGGGAACTTCTGGTCGGCCTCTAAGTAAATACCGCTGATGTTGCCGGCGCCGATGATGCCAACAGGGACGGGAGGCATAGAGGCATTATAGTGAAGGGGGTCTCCGAGGGCGTGCACTCGGGGGAGTGGTCCAATTCGGAATGAAAGGCTGCGTCGTTGGGCACACGTGTCGGTCATTCGCACGCGCATCGCTCACGTCATCGCTGCGAAGCATCGCGCAGGTCGGTGATGCTTGGCGTGTTGAGCGCACCAGGGTCACCAATACCCTGCCTCACCCTGTCATTCTGAGCGAGAGCGAAGAATCTAAACCCGCGCCCAAGCGAACTGCTGCGAGGTCATCGAGGCTGCGCAGCCTTTGTTTCGCGGCACAGCGACATGTGACTCCATGGGGGCTGGTTTGGCGGGATTTTAGATGCTTCGCTGCGCCGCTCAGCATGACAGGCTGGCGCGGCGAGTGATTCGTGAACAAGCACGTGCACGTCCGAATGTCTTCTCCAATGGACCACTCCCCCTTCAAGTGATCAAGACGGCAAGGGTGGTATAGTCTTTTTGGTTAACCCCACTTACGGAGCGAACAAAATGTCACACGAACGAACTGGCGAACTCACGCTTAAAGGCAATCCACTCACCGTCATCGGGCCGCGCCTGAAGCCAGGGGATAAGTTCCCAGCAGTCAAACTCACCGCGCCGGATTGGAGCGAGGTGGACCTGAGCACATTTAGCGGCAGCGTGCGCCTGATCAGCGTCGTGCCCTCCCTCGACACCGGCATCTGCGACGCCCAGACCAAACGCTTCAATGAGGAGGCCGAACGGCTGGGTGACAAAGTAAAGGTGATCACAATCAGCGCCGACTTGCCCTGGGCACAGAAGCGCTGGATGAGCGATGCCGAGGTGAAGAATATCATCGTCCTCTCCGATCACAAGGATATGGCATTTGGCGATGCCGCCGGCACCCACGTTAAGGAGATGCGCATCGAGCAGCGCGCCGTCTTCGTCGTGGATAAGGACGACACCGTGACCTACGCAGAATACGTGCCGGAGATCGCTCAACATCCCGATTACGACGCCGCTCTGGAAGCGGTCCAGAAGCTTCTCAGCTAGGCACAGCGTGCCGCCATCCGCAGGGCAGGCCGGCGCACGACCTGCCCTGCTTCGAACTTCATGCAAGCAGTCCATCAACTCGCCGAGAGGCTGATCCAAAACGTCGGGCAGGTTATCCTCGGCAAGCGCGACGTGATCGAGCTGACGGTGATCTGCTTGCTCTGCCAGGGCCATCTGCTGATCGAAGACGTGCCCGGTGTGGGCAAGACGATGCTGGCCAAAGCACTGGCGCGTTCGCTCGGCGGCAGCTTCAAGCGCATCCAGTTCACCCCCGACATGCTGCCGTCGGATGTCACCGGCACGTCCATCTACAACCAGAAGACCGGCGACTTCGAGTTCCGCCCCGGACCGATTATGGCGCAGATCGTGCTAGCTGACGAGATCAACCGCGCCACGCCGAAGACGCAGGCTGCCCTACTGGAGGCCATGGAAGAGCGGCAGGTCACTGTGGACGGCGTGACCTACCCTCTCGGCCCGCCCTTTTTGGTCCTGGCCACCCAAAACCCAATCGAATACGAGGGCACCTTTCCGTTGCCCGAAGCACAACTCGACCGCTTCCTCATGCGCGTCTCGCTGGGCTATCCTTCGCCCGAACAGGAGATGGCCATCCTCGATGCGCAGCAGTTTCGCCATCCGATTGAGCAGCTCAAGCAGGTGACGACCGTCGAGGCGTTGGTTGCCACCCAAGAAGCTATCAAGTCGGTTTACGCAGATAAACTAATCAAAGAATATATCGTGGCGTTGGTGGATGCAACGCGCCGTCATCCTGAGGTGTATCTAGGCGCCAGCCCACGCGGCGCGCTCACGCTCTTCCGAGCGGCGCAGGCGCGCGCGGCCATCCACAACCGTGACTACGTCATCCCAGACGACATAAAGGCGCTCGCGCCGGCCACGCTCGGTCATCGCATCATCATCAGCCCCGCTGCCAGGTTGAGGGGCACTGTAGCCAGCGACATACTAGACGAGTTACTGCGCACGACGCCGGTGCCCGGCGCGCGCGTCAGGTAGTGGTCCATGACCCGCTACCGTGTCGTCTGGGCGCTCTTCCTGATCGCCCTCCTCGGAGCACTGGGCACCGGTCGTGACCTGCTCTGGGCCACCGCCGGCAGCCTACTTGCGCTCATCCTGATCGCGGTTGGCTGGGCTTGGTTGGGCGTGAACTGGTTGCGCATCTCCCGACGCACCTTCGCCCGCACCGCCCAGGTCGGCCAGGTCTTAGAGGAGGAATTCAAGCTCGCTAACCTCAGCCGCCTCCCTAAGCTTTGGGTGGAGGTGCATGACCTCTCTACCCTGCCTGGGCACGCGGCCAGCCGCGTGGTGGGCTTGCTCGGCGGCCATCAATGGCGAGGGTGGCGCGTGCGCACCGTGTGCACCCAACGCGGGCGCTACGCCCTCGGACCGCTGATCGTCTCCAGCGGCGATCCGCTCGGCATTTATCAGCTCCGGCGGCGGGTCGGCAGCGTGCACGCGCTGCTGGTCTATCCGCTGACGTTCGAGTTGGCGCGCTTTCCGCTGCCGGCCGCGATCTCAACCGGCGGCGAGGCACTGTATCGGCGCACCCACCACGTCACGCCAAACGCCGCCGGCCTGCGCGACTACATCAGCGGCGATAGCATCAACCGCATTCACTGGCCGACCAGCATCCGCCGGCAACGCTTGACCGTCAAGGAGTTCGAGCTTGATCCAGTTGCGGACGCTTGGATTGCGGTGGACTTGTGGGCCGGTGGGCACTTTGGCCGCCAAGATTTTGAAACGGCGCCCGCGGCAGCGACAGTAGAAACGCTGCTGCCGGCCAGCAGCGAGGAATACGCGATCGCCATCGCTGCGTCCGTCGTCCAGCACCTCGCCCAGCGGGGACGGGCGGTTGGCTTGATCGCGCACGAAGCGCATCGCCTGGTCATCCCAGCCGAGCGCAGCGAGCGCCAGCTCAACAAGGTGATGGAGGCCCTGGCCGTCGCGCGCGCGGTGGGCACGATTCCATTCGATGGCCTGTTGCGCATGGAAGCGACGCTGCTCAGGCGCGGCAGCAGCTTGGTGGCCATCTCCGCCTGGCCGGAGCCAAGCTGGGCCATCCCCATTCAACAGATCACCCACAGCGGCGTGCGGGTGGTCGCCATCGTGATAGACGGCCAATCGTTTGGCGCTGCCCAATCGAGCGAAGCCGTCATTACGGCGCTGGCCAACGCCGGCGCCATCGTGCGGGTCGTGCGTTGTGGCCAGTCCATCCCGCTCGCGCTAGAGAGCGAGCCGGCGCACGCTCGGCAGCAGGTGCGCGGCACGGCGCTATAGATAGTCGCCGATCAACAGGCGCAATCGCTCGCGCGCCTCAGCGGGGATGCGCTCTCGTGCGGTCATGATGGCGAATTTCATCGCGCCGGCGCTCTCGTGCGGCAGGGTAGGAACGACCGACGCCAGGTTGGCGATGGCCTGCTGCGCCAGCGCTAAGTTGTCGTGCAGGCGCTGAACCACCATGTCCACGGTGACTTCACCCTCTGCCTCGTGCCATACGTCGTAGTCAGTGACATGGGCCATGATGGCGAAGTCCAGCTCTGCCTCGCGGGCCAGGAACGCCTCTGGGCAGGCCGTCATGCCGATAATGTCGCATCCCCAGGCCCGAAAGGCCAGGCTCTCTGCTTTGGTGCTGAAGCGCGGGCCTTCGATGGTGATGAACGTGCCGCCCTCGTGCACCGTCCCGCCGGCTTGGCGCACCGCCTGTGCCAGCGCAGCGCTCAGCGACTGGGAGAACGGCCTGCCTACCGAGACGTGGCCGACGATGCCGTTCTCGAAGAACGAGTAGGCGCGCTTGCCTTTAGTAAAGTCGAACAACTGATCGGGCACGACGATATCGCGCGGGCGGAGGTGCTCGCGCAGGCTGCCGCACGCGCTCACGCTGATCACGTGCTTCACGCCAAGCGACTTAAGCGCCCAGATATTGGCACGGTAGGGCACCTCGCTGGGGCTGTAGCGATGGCCGCGCCCATGACGAGGCAAAAAGGCGATGCGCTGGCCGTGGTATGTGCCGATGACAATGGCATCGGATGGTTCGCCGAAGGGTGTGGTGATGCGTCGCTCCTCAACCTCCGTCAGGCCGGGCATCGCGTATAGCCCGCTGCCGCCGATCACGGCAAAGGAAATCGGTTGTGCGCTCTCCATGGCCACACATTATCAGCGCAGCGCGCGCATGATCTCAACCACCTGCGACTGCTTGATCGCCCCGTTCCAGATGCGCTGGATAACCCCGCTGCTATCCACGAACACCGTCGTAGGCATGCCAAGCACGCCATAGGCGTCGCTCACTTCGCTGCTGGAGTCGTCCACGACCAGGTAGGGGATGCGGTTGTTCTCAGCGAACTTGCGCAGGTTCTCCGGGTCGTCGTTCGTGCCGACGCCGATGAACTCGATATTCGGGTCGCTCCGCCGAAGCTCGTCATAGGCGGCGATCAGCGCCGGCGTTTCTTCTAAACAGGGCGGACACCACGAGGCCCAGAAGTTTATCAACACGCGCTTGCCGCGCAGCGCGGAGAGTGAGACCGTTTGGCCATCGAAGGTGCTGAGCGTGAAATCCGGTGCGGGCGCACCCACGCGCAGGCGGCTCGTCGAGGCCGAGGATGAGGATAAGGTGGGCAGATTGGCCGGCTGCGTCGTGCTGCTGCTCAGTATCAGCACGGCCAGGCCGACCCCTACCAAAATCCCTACTGCGCCGAGGACCAAGGGAGCGATCTGCCGAGGCATCATAGGCTTCTCCTTGCCATTGGCTGCGCTGGCCGCTGAACAGGCTGCGCAGCCCCGTCAAGTAAGGGGAAGATCAGCCAAGCCACGCTAAAGCCAAATAATCCACCGGTGATCAGGCGCAGGATCCAGTTGCTCTCCCGGTATGGCAGCAGCCCGAAGGGCGGCTGGCTGAGCAACTGCGAGAAACCATCCAGGCCGATCGGCAGCACGCCCAGCGCCACGAATAGCCAGAAGGGCATTGGCCGCGCGCGGCGGCGGGCTAACGAATAGGCTATCCCGCCCAGCCCCATAGATACATAGATGGCGATGTCGCGCTGGCACAGCGCGACCTTGTATCCCATGCGCGGGTTGCCCTGAAAGTCGCGCGCACGCAACAAGCCGAGAGCATACTGTGAACCGCTGGCGGAGATGCCGGAAAGCTGCTCGAACGTCTCCCGGTCATAAACAAAGCGCTCGCCGAACAGAAAGAACGAGCGAAAGCCATAGGTGTGACAAGTTAGCTTGTAGGGCTGGTAGATGAGCTGCGCTGCTCCATCCAGCCCAAGCCATTTCAGAACAGGCGCTGCAAAGGGCAACAGCCCGTATGTCAGGAGGATAGCGACCAGCGTCGCCAACCAATGACGCTCGAGCCAGCCCGATAGGCGCGCTAGGAACTTGACAATCGGCCTCATTCTAGCGCACGCTCGGTATGGCGGGTGCATTCATAGATGGGGGCAAAAGGCTGGGTAGGCGACGGCAATGCCGTCGCCTACCCTCTATAGATTTGCCTTTGATGGCAGCATGGCTTGGGACGGTTTGCCCCTATTGGTGAATGCGCCGGGATTGCTGCTTGCACCCAGCGGCTGCTTATAATGAGTCGAGACGCAGGGTCTCGCCTCTGAGCTTCAGGAAGGGAGGAGCAATTGATGAAGCATTCGCTCATACGCTCTGTCAGCGCGCTCACAGCCGTCGCCATCGTGCTCGCTGCATGTGCCCAACCGACCATTGAACCCAGCGTCACGCCGGCCATCACCGTTCAAATTAACCCCTCGGTCACGCCAGGCCCCAGTCCCACCCCGCGCCCGCTCGGCAGCCCGATCTTGGTTGACCGATCGCCGGCCCAAGGCGAGGAATTGCCCCCTGATAAACCGATCGAGCTGATCTTCGACCAGCCGATGGACCGGCGCTCAGTGGAGCAGGCGCTGGCCATCCAGACCAGCACGGGGACGCCGGTGGCCGGCAAGCTCACCTGGGTCAGCGACAACCGCGCGCTGTTCACGCCCGAGCGCGGCTGGGAACGCGAGACGACCTATAACGTCTCAATCTCAACCAGCGCGCGCAGCGCCAAGGGGTTGTCGTTGGCCCGTCCGGCATCGTTCGGCGTCAACACGATCGGCAAGCTGGCCGTGGCCCAGACCATCCCCGCGGACGGCGCGCAGGACGTGGCCGCCGACGCAACGATCACCGTCCTGTTCAACCGGCCGGTCGTGCCGCTGACGATGCTCGACGCCCAGGCCGACCTGCCGGCGCCGGTCACGTTCAACCCGCCTATTCCCGGTCGGGGGCAGTGGCTCAACACCAGCATTTACGTATGGCAGCCCAGCGCCCCGCTCCAGGCCGGGACGATATATGAAGGCCGCGTTGCCGCCGGGTTGAAAGACACAGCCGGCGCGCTGCTGGAGGGCGACTACGTGTGGACATTTAGCGTGGCCGCGCCGGCGGTCAAGTCCATCGTGCCCAGCAACGGCGCCAGAAACATTGGCCTGCGCGACCCGATCAGCGTGACATTTAGCCAGAAGATGGATCGCGCCAGCGCGCAGGCTGCCTTCGTGATCGAGCCACCGGTGCGCGGGCGCTTTCGCTGGGAGGACGAGCGCCCGCAGACCGACCAGTCCGCCACCGGACAAGCATCTGCCGCCTCACCCCTCGGCGAGGTGATGGCCTTCGTGCCCGAAGAGAACTATCAGCGCGGGACAAGTTACACAGTGCGTATTAAGGCTGGCGCGCGCGCCGCGGTTGGCTCCGGCGCAACTGTGGACGAGGTTCGCACAAGCTTCCAAGTTGTGCCGCTGCCGGCCCTGATCGGCTCTATGCCCGCCAACGGCCAGATGAGCGTGCCCGCCGAGAGCAACGTCATCCTGCGCTTTAACGCGCCGATGTCGCTGCCCACGCTGGTCGCCAACCTGGCCTTTGACCCGCCCATCACGCTGACCGGCGTCTATAGCTACTTTGACACGTTTGCCAATGAGTTCTTCCTGGGCGTGTCCCTCAAGCCTTCTACCAACTATCGGGTGCGCCTGGGCGGCGCGGCCAGCGACATCTTTGGCGCGACGCTGGGCCAGGATGTCGAGGTCCGCTTTACCACCGGCCCCCTGCCGCCGCTGGTGAACATTCAGACCAGCGGCCTGGTCGGCACCTATAACGCCGCCGTCCCTACCGAGGTGTTCATCAGCCACCGCAACGTCACGCGGCTGGACTTTCGACTTATCGCGCTCACGCCCCAGCAGTTCGCTGAATTCACCGGTTCTCCGAATGCGTTCGAGAACCTGCGCCGCTTTGAACCTGACCCTGGCCAGGTGCTGCGCGAGTGGTCAGTGATGACGACGGCAGGGCTGAACCAAACGGCCAACTACAAACTTGCCCTGGCGGCCAACAGCGGCCCGCTGCCCACCGGCATCTATCTGCTGATCGCCAGCGCGCCGGAGCTGACCGCGTTGGACCGCGACGCGCAGCCGGCGCGCCACATCCTCATCGTGAACAACGTGCACGTGACGCTCAAGCATGGGGACCGCGAAGGGCTGGCCTGGGTCACCGACCTCACCAGCGGTCGGCCGCTGGCCGGCGTCGGCGTCTCGTTCCGCGACCAGACGTTTCAGGAGATCGCCACGGCCCAGACCGGCAGCGATGAGCAAGCCGGCCAGGCTTTCGTCGTCTTCCCAGAGAGCTACCGACCCTACAACCCGCTCTACGCGGTGGTTGGCGCGCCGGGCAACGCCGGCCCGTTCGGCATCGCCTGGAGCGAGATGGCCTTCGGGATCAGGGTCTATGACTTCGATCTGACCGGGCGCTACGAGGCCGAACCACACTTCGCCTATTTGATCACCGACCGGCCGATCTACCGACCTGGCCAGATGGTGTTCTACAAGGGCCTGGTCCGGCGCGATGACGACGCGCGCTATCGCCTGCCGACTGACCTATCGCAGGTCAATCTGGCGATTTACAACAGCCAGGGGCAGCAAGTGCTCAGCACTACCGTCGCGCTGGACGCCAACGGCGGGTTCAACGGCCAGTTCGCCCTGGATAACAGCGCGCCGACGGGTTACTACTATCTCCAGGTGTGTATCCCCAAGCCCAGCGTTCTCGCCAATGAACCTTTGTGTAGCTACTACGGCGTCTCGTTCCTCGTCGCTGCCTATCGCGCGCCGGAGTTTGAGGTCACTGTGGCGCTGGATAAGGCCGACTATCGCGAGGGTGAGACGATCAACGCCACGGCGGAGGCCAGCTACTTCTTCGGCGGAAAAGCCGCGGGCGCCAGGGTGCAGTGGGCCTTATTGGCAGAAGATTACCGCTTCGACCGCTACAACGGCCCAGGGCGCTACACCTTCGACAACGATGACGGGGTATCGCGCTTCGCTGGTTTCGAGGAGCTGATCGCCAATGGCGAGGGGGTCATTGACGGGCGAGGCCGCTTCACCGTCCGTCTGCCGGCTGACCTGAGCAAGCGCAAGGGCAGCGCGCGCTTCACCCTGGAGGTCAGCGTCACAGACCTCAACGACCAGAGCGTCTCGGCCCGCGCCAGCGCCGTCGTCCACAAGGGCCGCTACTACTTCGGCATCGCGCCGCGCGGATATGTCTATGGGGCGGGAGAGGAAGTCGTCGCCGATGTGATCGCTGTGGACTGGTTTGGCCAGCCTCAACCGAACGTGCCGTTGACGGTCTCGTTTAACCGCCGGCAATGGTTCACCGTCCTGGAACAGGACGCCTTCGGTTCGCTCTTCTACACCTCCGTCCCCAGCGACACCGAAGTGCTCTCGCTCACCCTGACCAGCGACGCGGAGGGCAAGGCCGTCGCCGGCTTCAAGGTGCAAGCGGGCGGGGAATACCGCCTCGTCGTCAGCAGTGCCGATGGCCTGCCGGCGGGCGATTCGGTCTTCGTCTCCGAATCCGGCGCCTACGTCACTTGGCGGGTGGAGAACAACGACCGCATCGCGCTCAAGGCCGACAAGACCAGCTATCGCGTCGGCGAGACGGCCCGCGTGCTGGTGCCCTCGCCCTTCCAGGGCGCGACCAGCGCCCTGCTCACCATCGAGCGCGGCAATTTCATCCAGCGCAAGACGCTCACCTTGCGCAGCAACAGCGAGGTGCTGGAGATCCCGATCGAGCCCAGCTTCGCGCCCAACGTATATGTGTCGGTGCTGTTGGTGAAGGGCGTGGATGGCACCAACCCCGTGCCGGCCTATCGCCTGGGCTATACCACTTTTAGCGTCGCCCCAGAGCAGTTCGCCTTAAACGTTACTATCACGCCCGACCGCGCCCAGTACGCGCCCGGCGATACGGCCACTTACGAACTTCGCGTCACGGACAGCGCCGGCAACCCCGTCCAAGCTGAGTTGGCGCTCTCGCTGGCCGACAAGGCCGTGCTCAGCCTGGCCGAGCCGAACAGCGCGCCGATTTTGCAAGCGTTCTACGGCGAGCGGCCGCTCAGCGTGCGCAGCGCGGACACGCTCAACGTCAACGTGGATCGCATCACGCGCGTCCTGGCAGAACAGGCCGAGGCCAAGGGCGGCGGGGGCGGGGGCGAACGCTTTACCAGCGCGGTGCTCACCCGCCAGAACTTCAGAGACACCGCCTATTGGAACGCCGTCCTCCAGACCGATGCCCAGGGGCGCGCGCAAGTGCAGGTGACCCTGCCCGATAACCTCACCACCTGGACGATGACCGCCTGGGCCATCACCCCCGACACGCGCGTTGGCCAGGCAACCCGCGAAGTCGTCTCCACCAAGCCGCTGCTGGTGCGGCCGGTCACGCCGCGCTTCTTCGTCGTCGGCGATACCGTGACGCTCGGCGCGGTGGTGAACAACAACACCACCAGCGACCTGGAGGCGCGCGTGTCGCTGGCCTCCACCCACCTCACCCTGCTGGGCGGCAACGCCGTTCAACAGGTGCGCGTGAAGGCAGGCGGAACCGCTCGGGTGGATTGGACTGTGGTTGTGCAGGACGGGCCAGCCGCGGAGATCACCATGACGGTGGTCGGCGGCGGCCTCCAAGACAGCGTCCGACCCAGCCTGGTCAGCGCGCCCAACGGCGGCATCCCCATCCTGCGCTACGCAGCGCCAGAGGTGGTCGCCACGGCGGGAGACGTGGACGCGCCAGGGCGCAAGCTCGAACTCGTCGCCCTACCCCCTCGCTTGAACACCGGCCAGGGCGAGCTGATGGTGCGGGTGGACACCGGCCTAGGCGCAGCCGCAGCCGGCGGCGTTCGCGCGATCGAGGAAATGCCCTACGAGAGCAACGACTGGGCCGCCTCGCGTTTGATCGTCAACCTGACGCTGGCGCGCTTCGGCAATATAACGGCCACCGCCCAGACCGAAGTTGTCGAGAGGACGATCCAGCGGTTCTACAGCCAGCAGCGCAGCGACGGCGGCTGGAGCTGGTGGGATGGCGACGCCAGCGACCCGTTTATCAGCGCGCATGTGGTCCTCGCCCTCACGCGCGCCAAGCAGGCCGGCTTCTCCGTTGACCGCAGCGTGCTCGACCGCGCTCATAATTACCTCAACGAACAGCTCAAGCCGGCCAGCGCGCTGAACAGCGCCAGCGAAGCCAACCGCCAGGCTTACATCCTCTTCGTCCAAGCGGAGGCCGGGCGGGCGGACGGCGGCCGGCTCGGCGCGCTCTTCGAGCAGCGCGCTAAGCTGGGACATTACGGACGTGCGCTGCTCGCGATGGCGCTGGCCGCGCTCGACAAGCAGGATGCGCGCATCAAGACCCTGCTGGCCGACCTCCAATCGGCGGCCATCACCAGCGCCACCGGCCTCAACTGGCAGGAGCGCGAGCGCGACTGGGCCAACGCCTCCACCGACACGCGCAGCACGGCGATCATCCTGACCGCCCTGGCCCGCCTCGACCCACAAAACGCGCTCATCCCTGGGATCGTCCGCTGGCTGATGGCCGCGCGGTTGACATCGCCATGTGGCTGTTACTGGACCACTACCCAAGAGAGCGAATGGGCGATCACCGCGCTTGGGGAGTGGGTTGCCGCCACCGGCGAGCGGCGCAGCAACTTCGACTGGCGCGTGACGCTGAATGACCGAAGCGTGCTGAACGGGCGCGCGACCCCACAAGGCGAGTCCGCTGAGTTGAAGGTCGCCCTGGCCAACTTGCTGCGCGATCAGGCCAACGAGCTGGGCTTTGAACGCGGCGGCGGCGAGGGCCGGCTCTACTACACCGCTCACCTGCGGGCCTACCTGCCCGCAGAATCCGCGCCGGCGGTCAACCGTGGCATCGTGATTGCCCGAAAGTATGAGCCGGCGGAATGCACGCCGACGCCCGAGAAGCCCTGTCCGGCGATCAACAGCGCCAAGATAGGTCAGAACGTGCGCGTGCGATTGACCATCGTCGCCCCCAACGACCTCTATTACGTGCGCGTCGTTGACCACCTGCCCGCCGGCGCCGAAGCCGTGGACAGGTCGCTCAAGACCAGCCAGACCTCAATCACCGCCCAGCGCCGGCCAACTTTTGGCGGGGCGGATGGATGGGGATGGTGGTACTTCGCCCATAGCGAGATATACGACGACCGAGTTGCGGCGTTCGCCAGCTACCTACCTGCGGGCAGCTACGAATACACATACATCATGCGGCCGAGCATCGCTGGCCAATTCAGGGCGATGCCGGCATCCGCGGAACAGAGCTACTTCCCGGAGGTGTTTGGGCGCAGCGAGGGCGCGCTGTTCACAATCGAACGCTGAGGATCGTGCGCAGGCGACGCACGGAATGGGTCGCTGTAGCGCGGGTCGGTGATAAACGATTCATCCGTCAGACTCTCCAAGAAGGCCAGCAGATCGCGGCGCTCCTGATCGGTGAGCCTGAAACCGGAGACTAGGCCGCTTTTGAGCGGGCTGAGCCGGCCATCGCCGGCGTATGGCCCGCGCGCGATCCGCCGGCCGCCGCGCTCGTAGAAGCGGATCACCTCCTCCAGCGTGGCGATGCTGCCGTCGTGCATGTACGGCGCGGTCAGCGCCACGTTGCGCAGCGTCGGTGGCCGGAAGCGGCCCATGTCCAGCGGGTCGTTCGTGACCTCCTTCACGCCTTCGTTGTCAGGCGGATAGGCGCCCTTGCCGTCAATGTTGTATAGGCCGGTGTTGAAGAACGGGCGCTCGATGAAGGCTGCGCCGGAGAAGGTGGTCGAGGCGCTTAGGTTAAAGCCAGTGTGGCAATGATGGCACTCTAGCGCCTCTGAGAAGAACAAGCGCATGCCGCGCAACGCCGATGGGCTGAGTGCGCGTTCGTCGCCGGCTAAATATCGGTCGTAGGGTGAGTTGAACGAGATCAGCCCACGCGTGAAGGTCGCCAGGGCATAGACGATGTTCTTCCACGTGATCGGATCGCGCTCGCCGGGAAAGGCTGCCGCGAACATCTGCCGATAACGCGCATCGGCCCGCAGCCGGTCGAGCACGAGCTGCTCCTTGCCGACGACGCCCATCTCCACGGGGAACTCGCCAAACAGTGGAATCAGGATCTGTTGCTCCAGCTCGGTGAGCAGCGGGTTGGCCCACGTGAACGTGGCGTTCCAAGCCACGTTGGTCAGCGACTGCGCGTTGCGCGGGTGCTCCTCGCCGGTGCTGCCGATGCTCCGCGGCCGGCCATCGGTGAAGGCGCGCTGCTGCTGGTGACACGACGCGCACGCCTGCGTCCCGTTGCCGGAGAGCCGTTTGTCGTAGAACAGGTAGCGGCCCAGTTCAAACTTCTCCGGCGTCATCGGGTTGGCTGCCGGCACGGGAGGCGGCGGCACGCCGGGCGGCAGGTGCCAGGTCCATGGGCGGGCGGAGGCGCTGGCCGGCTGAGGCGAGAGCACCATCACGGTGCCGGTCGTGATACACCCCACCGCCAGCGCAATGAACAGGCCACGCCAGGTCAGGGCGCAGCGTGCTGCGCCTCGCAGCAAACAGTCAGAACGCATAGATGATCTCATCGGCGATCTCCTCGGCGGACATGCCAAGGGGAAAGCAAGCGACCCAGCGCCCTTGGCGATCGAGATAAACGAGATAAGGGACAAGCGGCAACGTTGGGTGGCCCGCAGCGCCGCGTGGTTGGATGATAGTCATCCCATAGCGGCGTGCGAAGGGCAAAACGTCAGCCGGCTTGGCCGTCAGCACCATGAAATCCGGGTCGTAAGACCGGACCAGTCGGAGCAACGGCGCGCCGTCCTGGTCTATGTTGATGACGACGACGCGCACCTGTTGTGCGTAAGGGCCGAGCTCGGCTTTCACGTGAGTGAGGAGGGCCAGCGCCCGCAGGCAGCTATTGTGGCAGTGAGCTGAGCCAAAGAGGATCAACACCCCTTGGCCGCGCAGCGCATCCAGCGTGAAAGGGTCAATATGGCCGTTGGTGAAGACTACGCCGGGGAGCTGGCGGGGGGGTCGGAGCCAGATGGCCGGCTGGCCGGCCAGGTCCGGGCGGTGCGGCGCAGCCAGCGAGGCAGCGAAGCGCCAAGCCAAGCGCAGGTGGACGCGCATCCGTGCCAATCCCCAGCGCATCAGCATCTCGGCATGGGTCGCACCGCTGACCAAGCCGGCGCACAGCGCGACGACGAGCAACACACAAGCGAACGTCCGATAGACCATAAGCGTTCCTGGGAAACAGCAACGATGCTGGTGTGAATAAGTCGGGCAGCTCTCCGGCCAGCCCCTCCCCAGCCCTCCCCGTAAACGGGGAGTATCCTCCCGCTTCCTGGAAAGCCGCTGTTTCCCTGGGCCAAATGATGGCCCTGCCATCATGAGCTGTTGCGGGGGGCATTGCGCCCCCCGCAGTGACGGGCCTTTACCGGCCCAAGGTCATCAAGTAGCCGATCAGCGCCTCTAGTTCATCATCGCTGATTTGATCCTTGAAGTTCTGGATCATCACGCCCTGCGGGCATGGGCCGGTGGGGCACTGGGGCACGACATAGGCGTTGGGGTTGAGGATGGACTCGCGGATGTATTCCTCAACCGTGGTGGCCTTGCCGGCGCTGCGCTTGTACTCGGGGCTGGCGATGGTCTTCTGCGCAGTGACGTAGATGTTGGTCAGCTCAGGCCCAACCTGGCCCTCAGCAAAGCCCTGGATGGCGTGACAAGCCTGGCAACCATACTTGTTGTAGACAGCCTTGCCCTTCTCAACGATGCTGGCCGGCACTTTGGTCGGCTCAACCGCAGCCGCGACAGGCTCCGGCGCTTTGGTCGGCTCCGGCTCTGAGCCACCACAGCCGGCCACAAGCAACAGCGCGCTTGCGGCGACAACGACGACAGAACGAGACAGCGTTACTCGATGCAAAACACTCATCACAACTCACTCCTTGAATCATCAGATTTGCCGAAGCGAAACACGCTCGGCGAGATCACCCGCTTAAGACTTAGGCACGGCCTCGACGCGGAAGAAGCGTTGCCCACGGCAGCCGTTCACGCATTGGCCATTGGCCAACGAGAGGCCGAAGTTCGGGATCAAACGACGGCAATCCGGGTCATCCACGCCGGACATGCAGCCGGCCGGCTTGGGCGTGGACTGGGCGATGTTGACGTTGGTCAGCAGGCCGGCCAGGTCGGCCACGATCTGGTCGCGCTGCGGGTCAAAGCGCGTGAGCCGAATCGTGGCCAGGTTCGGGTTGGCGCAGGGCTTCTCCGGCGGCTTATTCGCCATCCCGTGCGGATCGCCGCCGCCATGGCCATCCATCTTGCCGCAGCCGGTGCTGCCCAGATGGATGAACCACTTATCGTTCGGCGGCGCGACGTTGGTCGCCAGGTCAATGCGCACGAACTTGTAACCGGTCTGCCAGTTCCACCACAGCGCCTGAATGTTGAGCGGCGCCTTCTCCACAGCGACATCGGCATGGTTCAACTCGAAGGGGATGCCCAGGTCGAAGGCGATGCCGGTGTATTTGCCGGCCGGCGCCTTACCGACCACGATGTCGCGCGTGTCAGGCGTGCCGGTCTCCCGACACATCCCGCTGGCGTCCTCGAAGTCCAGCAGCGCGACGCGGTCGGTCTGCCACTTGCCGTCGGGCTGGAGCGCAAAGGGCACCTCGACGCCGCCTGCGCCGAGCAAGCGGATGTTCGAGATGTAAAAGCGCGCGTCCATGATCTGGGCTGTGGTTCGTCGCGCGCCCAGGTTCTTGATCTCCTTGCCACATGCCACCACGTCCTTGCCGGCCTTAAAGGCGAACTTCAGGGTCATCTCGACCATCTCGGACAGCGTGAACGAGAAGCGCCCGCGCTCTGAATGGCCATCGGTGGAGAGATTACGCCACTCCACCGTGTATTTGCCCATCGGCAACGCGCGAGGGACCTCCGCGATCAGGGTCTTCTTGCTGCTGTCCGCGGGGTCGAGCATGGCCTTGCCGATCTCGACCTTGTTCCCCTTCTCATCCAGCAGCGTGATGGTGTGCCCCGCGGCCTGGAGCGCTTCGCTGAACACCAGCTTGATCTGCTTCGGCGAGGTGGCGAGCACAGCGTTCGCTGCCGGCTCGCTGCTCACCAACATCGCATGGGCTGAGGCAGAGCGATACGTCGTCACGGTCAAAGTAGCCGCAGCCAGGGCGGCCACGCAAGTCATTCGCAACCAGTTGTTCATCTCAGGCTTCCTTTAAGCGATCGCGCCCATTCCAGCGCGACCGTGAACGCGCCGGCCGCAAAGACGGCCAGCGCAAGGGTAAAGACCAGTCGTTGAAAATCCGAGTCCACCTTTGCCATGACATGAACGGTGCCATCGTCCATCTGATGGACGATCATCTCGTGCGGCGGCGCCGTCGAGGTCAGCAGCGCCGCGCCGACGAAGATGCCGCACGCGATGACGGCTTCCGCGAGCAGCAGGCGATCGATCGCGTCGCTCCTGTGGTAGATGGCCCGGCGCAGCCTCGCGCCGATCAGCAGGACCGCGACCACCAGGCCAACCTTGAGCAGGATGAGCTGTCCGTAGGATGAGGTGCTCAGAGATCCGGCTTCTGGTAAGTGAATGGAGGAGAGCACCAGCCCCGTGCCGGAAGCCAGCATGATCCCCAGAGATGCCAAGGGCGAGAAGCGCCTGGTCATCTCGCGGGCAGCGGCATGCATGGTCATCTCGCCAACGGTGCGGCGCAGGTGTGTGCACGTCACAAGCACACCGACCAACCCGCCGCACCACAGCGCGCCGGCAAACAGGTGGGCGAAGTCGGCCAGCACAGGCATCAGGCCAGCATCCATCGCTGCGCTGTGGCTGGTGCCGGCCAGCGTCGCGTGGATAGCTGCGCCGATGAGCGGACATGCGATCATCGCCGTCCTCAACGACACTCGGCCCTTGCTGGCCAGCCAGAGCGTGAGCAGCGCCAGCGCCCCAAGCGCCACCCGGACGATCAGCATTTGGCCGAGCAGGGTGAGGCGGAGGAACTCCAGCCACTCCGCAAAGCCTTCCAAGGCCAGCTCTAGAGGGATGAATTGGGCGATGAAGAGGGCCAGCCCACCGATCAGCGCCGAGGCAGCGGCCCTCCACGTCCAGCGCACCAGCGCCGCAGAGACTCCTGCGGCGTCGAGGCCGAGCCGGCGCAACGCCGGCAGCACTGCGCTGAGCGTTGCGATTGGCACACCCACAGCCAACGCAAGTGATAGATACAAGATCGCCCGCGCTAGCGGCTCCAAGACAGACATACCCGAATCACGCATGGCAAAGCGCGTCTGCGCGTGCAAGCGATTCGTCAAAGCGCTGCGCCTCTGCCGCCCACCGCACGCGCCCTGGTGGCGCGGCGAGGTCGCAGCCCATCTCATGGAGCGCAGACGAGGCGTCTTGGGGGTGGCTCTGGCACAAGAAGGATCGGCTGAGCGAGGCGCAACATCAGGAGCATCGTCCATAAACCGACGACCATCACGCCAGGCCATTCGCACTGCGTAAGCACAAACTCGGTGACGCTGAGCACCAATTGTCTGATGCGCGAGAGCGGCGCATGATGATCGCCTGCGTGGTGATGGGATGGTTGCGACTCTCGCTCGTCTAGACGCAGGGCATGCAGGCGCGCGATTTCGGCCAACCACGCAGCAGATGACTGCCGCACGGAGACGCTTTGTAGCTGGCAGAATCGCGCGCACGCGATCGGTGCCAAGAGCACTATCGCGCCGACCAGCAGGAGGGCCGCTTTCCTTGCGAGCCACATGCAGCTCGAATGATAAGTTAGCTTTGTAGAAGCTGATAAGTGCCTTCATTCAGCCGCACTTTGTGACAGAAGTCACATCCCACCTTGGCTAGGGTCAAATCGGGTGTATCCTTCCTTGGGTGCAGGCGAGCGAGGGCATCCCTTAAGCCGAGATTTAGCTTCCCCCCATTCAGGCAAAGGCGAAGGATAATCTTAAAGAGTGGTAGAGACACTCAAAGTCTTCTTCACCATCAACGACACGATCGTGCAATTCGTGCACGGTCAGGTGTTCTTCGCGCTGGCCATGATGATGGGCGTCCAGTGGTTCATCCAGCGCAGCCGGTTGGAGCTGGGTCGGGCGCTGCCCTGGTTGGCCGCCTTCGGCGCGCTCGAAGCGGTCGGCGTGTGGGGCAACGTCTTCATCCCCATTCAGCAGCGCTTGTTGCCGCCCGACATTATCCAGAACCTGCGCTTTCTGCAGTTGGTGGTGCATCTGCTCACCTTTGCCACCTTACTTGGCCTCGGTCTGCGCTTAAGCGAGCCGGCGGTGCCGTCATGGGCAGCGCTATACGTGCCCCTCGTCATCGTGTTAGTGTTCACCGCTGTGTTAGCCACGAACCGAGCACTGGTGAGCGGGGTGGACGCAGTGAACAATGCCACGATGGAGGCGCTGTTGCGCTATGGGCTTTGCTTGCCTTCGGCGTTGTTGGTGGCTTATGGGCTGCGCCTGCAGGCTGGCCGGCTGGTTGGCCCGCTGAAGAACAATCACCTGATCAATGTGCTGCGCGTGGCCGGCTTTGGCTTTGTCTTCTATGCCCTGTTTGAAGGGGTGTTCGTGCCCCAGGCGCCGTTCTGGCCGGCCACAGACGTGAACGCCGAGCGATTGTTCGAACTGACCGGCATTCCCATCGGCATCTACCGCAGCGTCGTCGGCGCAGTCATCGCCAGCTTTCTCTTCCTCTCCATGGATGCCTTTCGCATCGAGCGCGAGCGGCTAAACGAGGAGCTGCAGCGCCAGCAATCGCTGATGGCAGAACGCGAGCGCATCAGCCGCGACCTGCACGACGGCACGATCCAGTCCATCTACGCAGCCGGCCTGATGGTGGAGGACCTCCGACACAGCCTGTCGCGGTTGTCGGAGCACGTCTCGACCACGGGCGATCCGCTGCTGGGCCACATGCGCGGTCAGCTCGATGCGATCCTGCGCGTGTTAAACAAGACCAACGAAGAAATCCGCAGCTACATCTACGACCTGCGCCGCTCGGTCGTCGGTGACGAAGACCTCAGCCGTGGCCTGCTCGACATCGTCACCGAATTCCGCATGCGCACAGCGATTCCCACCGACTGGCACGTGCAGGGCTGTCGGGCGATCACGCTGCCGGCGGAACAACGCCAGCACATCTACCAAATCGTGCGCGAGGCGCTCAGCAACATCGCGCGGCATGCCGCAGCCACCCGCGCCTGGGTGGAGCTGCGCTATGATGACTGCAACGGAGATGCAAGGGCGCAGCGGATACAAGTCCGAGTCAGAGACAACGGGAAGGGCTTCACCCAGCCCACCTTGGTCACCGGACGCGGCCTGTCAAACATGCGTGAGCGCGCAGCCCTGCTAAAAGCCAACTTGGAGCTGGAGAGCGAACCCGGCAAGGGAACGACGGTGACGCTGACGATCGTTGCTGAATCGAGACAATCTGGTTACTCACAACAGGATAAGCAAAGTCTGCTCATCGGTAATCGGTAATTGCTATGGCCAGACTACGCATCATCATCGTTGACGATCACGAGGTCGTGCGCATCGGTCTGCGCACACTGTTGGCGCGCAATCCGGATTTTGAAGTGGTGGACGAAGCGGCCACCGGCCAAGAAGCCA
>Ga0308310_1000058_pt1 | contig 36168 bp, 36 predicted proteins | sample HotsprSampleMS65_FD_203672 | JGI IMG/M metagenome (GOLD analysis project Ga0308310, IMG submission 203672) | Hot spring phototrophic mat microbial communities from Mushroom Spring, Yellowstone National Park, Wyoming, United States - 20090730_MS65 ...
TCAACTCGGTCGCCACCATACAGCCCAGGCCGCGCACATCGCCGAGGATGGGGAAGTCTCTCTGTAGCGCGCGCAAGCCCTGGAGCAATTGCTGGCCGCGCGCCAGGCTGTTCTCCGGCAGCCGCTCGTCCTTCATCACGCGGATCGTCTCGACGGCGGCAGCCGCCGAGACCACGTTAGGCCCGTAAGTGCCGCCGTGCGAGCCGGGCGGCCACGTCTGCATGATCTCGCGGCGGGCGGCCACGCAACTCAGCGGCATGCCCGAAGCCAATCCCTTGGCCATCACTAGGATGTCGGGCACAACCCCAACGTGCTCAAGGGCGAAGAACTTGCCGGTGCGCCCGAAGCCGGTCTGCACTTCGTCAAAGATGAGCAAGATGCCGTGCTCATCGCAGATCTGGCGCAGCGCGCGCAGGAAGGAGGCCGGCGGCACGACGTAGCCGCCTTCGCCCAGCACCGGTTCGACGATGATCGCTGCGGTCTCCTGCGGAGCGGTTTGTGTCTTCAGGAGAAAGCGCACTGCCTCCGGCGCATAACCGCAGCAGCGCCCGCCGTCGTTCGGGCAACTGGCGCTGAGGGCGGCGCGCTCAGCGGCGCTCAGCGTTCGCTGGGCCACCGGACAGTGATAGCAGTGCGCATAGGGCGCGGCGAACACACCGGCCGGCAGCGGCTGATACTTCGACCGATAGCTCGTCTTGCTCATCGTCAGCGCCATCGTCAGATGCGTGCGCCCGTGGAACGACCCCTCGAATGCGATCACGTTGGTGCGGCCGGTGGCCTGTTTGGCCAGCTTGATGGCAGCTTCGACGGCCTCGGCGCCGCTGTTGCTGAAGAAGAACGTGTCAAGCTCGGGCGGGCAGATGCTGGCCAGCTCGTCGGTCAGCTCCAGCACCTTGTCGGCGATGGCGATGCCGATCTGCCCGTGCAACAGCCGGGCGGCCTGCTCCTGGATGGCGCGCACGATGCGTGGGTGGGCGTGGCCGGTGTTCGTCACGCCGATGCCGCAAGTGAAGTCCATATAACGCCGACCGTCTTTGTCATACAGATAGATCCCTTCGCCGCGCTCTACGTGAATGTCGAAGGCGCGCGCCCAGACGGGAGAGAGGTGCTCTTTGGCCATGGTGCGCCCAGTGTACCCGCAGGGGATTCGCTGGTGCCTCCGCGATCCGGGACAAGCTGCTTCAGGATGTGCTGCCCAGCGAAGGTAAGTTTGTGCTAGGCAGGCGACGGCAGGCCATCGCCTACTTCAAATTAGCGTCTTCTGCGTGAGATCAGTTCTGGCCCCGACCCTGAATCAGCTCTATGCAAATGCAAAACCTGAGAGTCCTGTATAATTAAAGCTGTAGGCCGAAGTGGCGGAATTGGCAGACGCGCTACGTTCAGGGCGTAGTGAGGTTACCCTCATCCGGGTTCAAGTCCCGGCTTCGGCACCTGCGGTGGTAAGACGACGGAAACATGTATCACGCTCTCTCGCCGCGCCGGTCGCGCCCCTCCTCCCCGTGGAATCGCCTTCTGATCTGGCTTTCCGTCGCCGCCATCACGCTCTCATTGCCGCTCATCTTTAACGTTGCTGCGCGCTTGCAGGCCGAAGCGCGCATGGCCGCCGAGGTGGCGCGGATGACACGACAAGTCCAAGATGCCGAGCTTAGATTAGCGCGCCTGCGTGCGGCGCTGGACTATGCGCGCAGCGATGCCTTCGTCGAGCGTTGGGCGCGCGTTCACGCACGCTGGAGCAAGGCCGGCGAAGTCGTCGTCGTGCCATCGGCAACTCAGCAAGAGTCCCGCGTTTGGTGGGAAGAGTTTCTATACCCTTGACGATTCAGTATCAACAGAAGATCACAGCAGTCTAAGGAGAGAAGGAAGAGAAGATGTTTGGAAGAGATAGAAGCACGCCCGCATCACAGCCGGCGCAGCAGTCATACGGCAGCCAAGTAAACGCCGCGCAAGCGCCGAATGTCTCCCCCCCTGTTGGCCCCACCCCTAAGCTCGAAACGGTCATCGGCCCTAATTGCCGGATCACCGGCACGCTCCAGAGCGACGGCGGCGCCCGCATAGAGGGCATCTTCGAGGGCACCATCCAGATCACTGGCAACCTCGTTGTCGCCGAGAGCGCCCGCGTGATCGCGGAGATCCAGGCCTATAACGTCACCATCTCCGGCCAGGTGAAAGGGAACATCACCGCCAACCGCGTGGAGATCACCGAGACCGGCAAGGTCTGGGGCGATTTGAACGTGAACAGCATGCTGCTGCACGAGGGTGCCTACCTGCGCGGCAACACCAACATGGCCGGCGATGTCGAGCCGCCCGCGTTCGAGCCGCCTCGGATCGCTGCCCCCAGACCAGTGGCCGCCATCGAAGGCGAGGTCGAAGAGCCTTGACGCTGAGTGCCGCAGAAGTTGAGCACATCGCGCGCCTGGCGCGCCTCAGCCTGAGCGAGGACGAGCTGGCGCGCTACGCACGTCAGCTCTCGGCCATCCTCGATTACGCCTCACAGCTCGCCGGCCTGGACATCGAGGACATCCCGCCGACGGCGACCGTGCTCCCCATCCACAGCGTGATGCGCGAAGGCGATGAAGTGCGCGCGGGGCTGCCGCGCGCGGATGCGCTGCGCAACGCGCCGGACACAGATGGGGTCAGCTTCGTCGTGCAGGCCACCTTCGGCGACGAGGAATGACATTCGCCGCGCTCACCATCCGCGAGGCCCGCGAGCGGCTGCGACGCCGGCAGATATCGTCGGTTGAGTTGACGCAGGCCTTCCTGGCGCGCATCGGCGCGCTCAACCCGCGCCTTAACGCCTACCTGACGATCACGGACGACGAAGCGCTGGAGATGGCGCGCCAGGCCGACGCGCGCATCCAGCGCGGCGAGGACACCCCCTTGCTGGGGGTGCCGATCGCCATTAAAGACGTGCTCTCCACGCGCGGCGTGCGCACCACAGCCGGCTCGCGCATCCTGGCCAACTACGTGCCGACCTGGGACGCGACCGTCGTCGCGCGGTTGCGGGCGCTGGGCGCGGTCTTCCTGGGCAAGCTGAACTGCGACGAGTTCGCCATGGGATCGTCCACCGAGAACTCGGCCTTTGGCCCAACGCGCAACCCCTGGGACGAAACGCGCGTGCCTGGGGGGTCATCCGGCGGCTCGGCTGTGGCGGTGGCCGCCGACCTCTGCTGCGCAGCGCTCGGCACCGACACCGGCGGGAGCATCCGCCAGCCGGCGGCCCTGTGCGGCGTCACCGGCCTGAAGAACTCGTATGGGCGAGTGTCGCGCTATGGCCTGATCGCGTTTGCCTCGTCGCTGGATACAGTGGGCGCGCTGACCAAGGATGTCTACGACGCCGCGATCATGCTCCAGGCCATGGAAGGGCGCGACCCACAGGATTCCACCTCGGTGGACGTCAGCCCGATTGACCCGGCGCGGCTCGAGGCGCGCGGCGCGTCGCTGGCCGGCGTACGGGTCGGCGTGCCGAAGGAGTACTTCACCGCCGGCATCCAGCCCGACGTAGAGCGCGCCGTGCGGGCAGCGATCGCCCACCTCCAGGCGCTCGGCGCCGAGCTGCGCGAGATCAGCCTGCCGCGCACGCCGCTCGGCCTGCCGGTGTATTACATCATCGCGCCGGCCGAGGCCTCGGCGAACCTGGCGCGCTTCGACGGGGTGAAGTATGGCCTGCGCGTGCAGGGCGCGGACCTGATAGACACATACAGACGCACCCGCGGCGCAGGGTTCGGTCCAGAGGTCAAGCGGCGCATCATGCTGGGCACCTACGCCCTGAGCGCCGGCTACTACGACGCTTACTACATCCGCGCCCAAAAGGTGCGCACCCTGATCAAGCGCGATTTCGAGCAGGCATTTGAACACGTGGACGTGATCGCCGCGCCGGTCTCGCCGACCACCGCCTTCCCGCTCGGCGCCAAGGTGGACGACCCGCTGCAGATGTACTTGGCCGACGTATTCACCCTGCCGGTGAGCCTGGCCGGCATCTGCGGCATCAGCGTGCCGTGCGGCTTCGATGCGGACGGCCTGCCGATCGGCCTGCAACTTATCGGCCCGGCATTTGCCGAGCAGCGCGTGCTCGAAGTCGCCCACGCCTATCAACAGACCACCGACTTTCACCTGAAGAAACCGCCCATTCGCATGCCATGAACGTGATCATCCCGCTGGCCGGCTTTGGCACCCGCTTGAGGCCGCACACCTATTCAAAGCCCAAACCGCTGGTCAACGTGGCCGGCAAGCCCGTGCTGGGGCACATCCTCGACAAGGTCCTGCGCGAAGTCGAAGTCCAGAAGGTGGTCTTCGTCGTCGGCTACCTGGGCGAGCAGATCGAACAATACGTGCGATCCGCCTACCCCGACCTGCGCAGCGAATACGTGGAGCAAAAAGAGCTGAACGGCCAAGCGGCGGCGATCCTGCTGGCGCGCGACCTGGTGAGCGGCCCAACGTTCATCGTCTTCGTGGACACGCTGGCCGACGCCGCGCTCTCCTCGCTGCGCTGCGAAGCCTGCGACGGCCTGATCTTCGTGAAAGAGGTGGAAGACCCGCGCCGCTTCGGCGTGGTGCAGGTCGGGCCGGATGGCTACATCACCCGCTTCGTGGAGAAGCCGGCCACGCTGGAGAATCGCTTGGCCGTGATCGGCATGTACTACGTCAGCGACGCCGCCAGGCTAATGGACGCCTGCGCGGAGCTGATCCGGCGGGACATCAAGACGAAGAACGAATACTTCCTGGCCGACGCCTTCAACATCATGATCGAAGGCGGGGCCAAGCTGCGCGCGCGGGAGGTGGGGGTTTGGCTGGATTGCGGCACCGCTCAGTCGGTGTTAGAGACCAACCGCTACCTGCTGGAGCACGGCCACGACAACAGCAGCGAATGGCGGAACGGGAACTGCGTCGTCGTCCCGCCGGTGAACATCCATCCCACTGCGCGCATCGTCAACAGCGTGATTGGCCCATACGCCACCATCGGCGAGGGCTGCCACATCGAGAACAGCGTGGTGCGCGATAGCATCGTCGAGGCCGGCGCGGAGGTGGTTGACCACGTGCTGGCCAAGTCGCTGGTCGGGCGGGACGCCGTGCTTCACGGTCGCCCGCGCCGCTTCAACGTGGGCGATAACAGCCTGGTCGGCTTCGACGAAGACTGACGATGGACGTGCTCATGCCCAAGGTGGGCCTGACGATGACCGAGGGCACCATCGTGCATTGGCACAAGCGCGAAGGCGACCGCGTGCGCAAGGGCGAGCCGCTCTTTACCTTTGAGACGGAGAAATCCACCCTCGATTACGAAGCGCCGGCCTCCGGCACGCTCAGCCGCATCCTGGTGGCGGAGGGATGCACCGTGCCCTGCCTGACGCCGGTCGCATTGCTCGAAGACATCGTGGACGCGGACGAGCGCAGCGAAGCGCCGGTGCGCCGGCCGTGCTCGCCGCGCGCCCGCATGCGCGCCAAGGCGCTGGGCGTTGACCTCAACCAGGTGGTCGGCAGCGGGCCAGGTGGCGCGATCCGCGAACGGGACGTGCTGGCCGCTGCGCAACTCGCGGCCCGCGCGACGCCGCTGGCCGAGCGGCTGGCAGTGGAGCTGGGGATCTCGCTGAGCGAGGTCGCCGGCAGCGGGCCGAGCGGCCGGATCACGCGCGAAGACGTCGCCCGCGCAGCGCAGGCGCGGCGCGCGGCTGCCGAACCCGCAGCCAATCCCCCGCGCGTCCATCCGCTCACCCCTGCGCGGCGCGTCACCGCGCAGCGCCTGGCGGCCAATGCACAGGCCGCGCCCCACGTCACGCTCTTCACCGAGGCGGACGCGACGCACCTGGTGGCAGCGCGCGAGCAGCTCAGCGCCGAGCTGAACGAGAAGGTGAGCTACAGCGCGCTGTTCATCGCCATCTGCGCCCGCGCGCTAAAGGAACACCCCCACGTCAACGCCAGTTGGGCGGCCCAGTTGCCCGACCGCCCCGACCAGCCCGGCGTCGTCTGGCATTCGGCGATTCACATCGGCATCGCCGTGGACACGCCGGAGGGCCTGCTGGTGCCGGTCTTGCGCGATGCGGAGGCGAAGTCGCTGGCGCAGATTCATCGAGAGAGCGCCGACCTGGTGGCGCGCGCCTTGTCGGGCCAACTTCAGCCCGACGAGCTGCGCGGCAGCACCTTCACCATCACCAACCTAGGCATGTTCGAGGTGGATGGCTTCACGCCGATCCTGAACCTGCCGGAGGCCGCGATCCTGGGGATCGGCCGGCTGGCCAAGAAGCCGGCGGTGTTGGAGGACGGCAGCATCGCCGCGCGCACCTTGCTCACGCTGAGCTTGACCTTCGATCATCGGGTGATGGACGGCGCGCCGGCTGCGCGCTTTCTCCAGCGCGTCAAGCAACTGGTCGAGCGCCCCTTCGCCCTGCTCCTCTAGCCCGCCGCGGAACACGCACCACGCACTACGCAATACGCAATACGCACTACGCAATACGTGTTCCGTATTTCGTATTTCGTGTTCCGTATTCCGTGTCTCGCGTTCCGCGGTGCGCTCTCACCCGCCCCACAGGTCGCCGCTTTACCATGCCGGCATGGCAAAAGTGCTCGTGATCGGCGCCGGGGTCGGCGGCGCGACAGCGGCGGCGCTGCTGGCCAAGGCCGGCCACGAGGTGACCGTGTTGGAGGCGCACATCTATCCAGGCGGCTGCGCTGGCACCTTCTACTATCAAAAATACCGCTTCGACGCCGGCGCCACGCTGGCCGGCGGCTTTCACCCCGGTGGGCCGCACGACCTGGTCGGCAGGCTGCTGGATATCTCGTGGAAGGTGCATCCGGTGAATCCGGCGTGGGTGGTGTTGCTGCCCGACCGCAGCGTGACGCAATACGCCGATCCCGAGCAGTGGCACGCGGAGGCGGCGCGCGCTTTCGCCGACAGCCCACAGCGCGCCCAGATCATGCGCTTTCTGCGCGCGGTCGCGCGCATAAGCGACGCGACCTGGGACTTTGCGGCGCGGCGGCCCGCTTGGCCGCCGGCGCACCTGGTTGACCTGCTGCGCACCGCCGGCGCGCTGCGCCCCAAAACCCTGATCACCCTGCCGCATCTCTTCGAGACGGTGGGGGGCTGGGCACGGCGCAGCGGCATCAGCGACCGCGCAGCGCTGACCTTTCTAGACGCCCAACTTCTAATCAGCGCGCAGACGACCAGCGCGCACGCCAGCGCGCTGTTCGGCGCGGCGGCGCTGGAGCTGCCGCGCAAGGGCGTCACCCACCCCGAAGGCGGGATCGGCGGCATCGCCGAGCAACTGGTCGAGGCCGTCCGGCGCTTCGGCGGCCAGGTGATCTTTCGACAGGAGGTGACGCGCCTGGAGGTGAAAGAGGGCAAGGTCGTGGCCGCCCACACCAACAAGGGCGCGCGCTTTGAATGCGACCTATGCATCGCCAACCTGACGCCCTGGGACCTGGCGCGGCTCTTGGGCGATCACGCGCCGGCGGCGCTCCGCCACGAGACGCGCACCCGCGCCGAGCCGTGGGGCGCGTTCACCCTCTACCTGGGCATCGCCGATGATCCGCCGCTTGCGCTGGACGCCGAACACTACCAGGTGATCGGCAGCTACGACCAGCCGCTGGGCGAGGGCAACTCGATCTTCATGTCGTTCTCGGCCCGCGGCGACTTGCGGCGCGCGCCGGCCGGCCATCGCGCCTTGACGATCAGCACGCACACCCACCTGGACGAATGGTGGCGGCTGCGCGAGACGCCGGGCGCGAAGGCAGCATACGATGAGCGCGTGGCGCGCTATGCCGAGCGCCTGCTCGACCTGGCCGAGCGCGCCGTGCCCGGCCTGCGCAGCCGCATCCGGCTGCAATTGCCCGGCACGCCGGTGACCTTTCAGTTCTACACGCGACGCCACCGCGGCGGGGTGGGCGGCTTCCCATTCACCAGCATCTTCAAAGCGCGCGGGCCGTGGACGGGGCTGGCCAACGCCTGGCTGGTGGGCGATTCGATCTTCCCCGGCCAGAGCACAGCCGGCGTGACGATGGGCGCGCTGCGCGTGGTGGACGAGGTGCTGCGGGCCTATCCGGTCGCGGCGCGGCGCACCTTCTCAACCGCCGCGCGCTAAGGCCAGGGCCTCGTCCGCCAGCGCGAAGCCGTGCGCGATGATGCGCTCCGTATCAATCCCACAGTAGCGGTATAGGTCGGCGCGATAGCCGGACTGGCCGAACTTCGTCACGCCCAGCGCGTGCGTCTTTTGGCCGAAGACGCTCCCCAGCCAGGCCAAGGCGTGCGGCGCTGCGTCGTGCACGGTGAGGATCGGGGCATGGCGGGTGTCGGGCGGGATCAGCGTAGCCAGGTGGTGGCGCTCGTCGCCGCGCTGCTGGGCGGCGTGCCAGCCATCGTAGGCGCGGCGCGGGCTGGTGAGGTTGATCACATTGACGGCCACCCCTTCGCGCTCTAGGTAGTCGGCAGCCTGCAAGACCTCCGGCAACATCACGCCCGTGGTGACGAGGTGGATGAGCGGCGCGCCGGTCTCGGCGCGCGGCGCCCGCGCGCAATAGCCGCCGGCCAGGAAGTGCGCGCGCAGGTCGGCCTTGCCCATCCGCGCCATCACCGGTTCGAGCAGCGCCTGGTCAATTGGCTTAGTGGAGAGCCGCAGGTAAGAAGAGCGCCCGTGCTGGCGGTCGCAACACTGCCTAAGCGCCTCGCACAGCGCCCATTCCACCTCGATGGCGAACGTCGGTTCGTAGTAATCCAGCTCCGGCAGCTCGATGCCCAGCGAAGCGGTGACCGACGATTGGTGCGCCCCGCCCTCTGGAGCGAGCGTGACGCCGCTGGGGGTGGCGACGAAGATGAAGCGCGCGCCAGAATAGAGGCCGTAGATGATGGCGTCCAGCGCGCGGCACACAAACGGGTCATAGACCGTGCCGATCGGGAAGATGAGCTGGCCGATCAGCTCGTGCGCCATGCCGAGCTGCCCCAGCAGCGAGAAGAGGTTCATCTCGGCGATGCCCAGCTCGATGTGCTGGCCGTGTTTGCCCAGTTGCCAGTTCAGGATGCGCGCGCGGTTGGCCTCGTAATCGGTCGCCTCGCGCAGCGTGAACGTGCCGACCTTGTTGATCCAGCCGCCGAGGTTGGTGCTGATCGAGACATCGGCGGACGAGGTGACGATGCGCGCGCCCACCTTGGGCACGTCAGCCAGGCGCAGCATGGCGCGCCCGAAGGCCTCCTGAGTTGAGGCGACCGGCGCAACGGTCGCGTTTAGCTCAACGGGGATATCCTCGGCCTGCACCGGCAGGGGGATGCGCTGGCTCATGCGTGCGCGCAGGCCCAGCTCCTCGGCGCGCCGCGCGCAAAGCTGGCCCTCCGGCGAGCGCGGGTCAAAGCCATCCCACTGCGTCGCCTCGGTCAAGCCAAAAGCCGCCCGCAGCTCGTTGATCCGCTCGGCGCTGAGCAACGCGGCGTGGTTGGCCGGATCGCCGTAGATCGGCAGCCCATACCCCTTAATGGTGTAGGCGAAGATCACCGTCGGCCGGTCGGCCGTCTGTTCGGCCTCGGCCAGCACGTCGAGCAGCAGCGCGAGGTCGTGGCCGCCCAGGTTGGCCAGCAGGGCCGGCAGGCGCTCGTCCGCGACCTCCTGGATGCTGCGCGCGATCTGGCGGCCGTACGGCCCCGTGGTCAGCGCCTGCCGCACCGTCTGACCGTCGCTGCGGATCAGGTGCTGATACTCCTCGTTGCTCATCTCGTCAATGCGCCGGCGCAACGCTTCCCCGCCCGGGCAGCGGAAGGCGGCCTGTAGCTCGTGGCCGTATTTGGCTTCCAACACCCGCCACTGGCAGGCGGCGAACAATTGCTTGAGCTTGGCCGCCCGCACGCCAGGCGTGATCCGGTCGAGCGATTGACGGTTCAGGTCAATGATCCAGATCACGTTGGGCAGGCATTGCAACTCCTCCTCGATCAGCGCCTCCCAGATGTTGCCTTCGTCCAACTCGGCATCGCCGCTGATGGCGATGAAGCGATCGGCGGTCGTCTGGCCAAAGTGATGCCGGGCGTATTGCTGGACCAGGGCGGCAAAGGTGGGGGCGACCGGCCCGAGGCCCATCGAGCCGCCGGAGAAGTCCACCGGCACGACGTCCTTGGTGCGGCTGGGGTAAGCCTGTAGGCCGCCGAACGCGCGCAGCCGCGTGAGGTATTCGCGCGGCAGGACGCCCATCAGATACATCGCCGCGTGGAAAGCCGGCGCAGCGTGCGGCTTGACCAGGACGCGATCAGTTGCTTTGAGGAAGTGGAAATAGAGCACAGTGAGGATGCTTACCGCTGAGGCTGAGCTGGCTTGGTGGCCGCCGACCTTGGTTTTATCCGGATTCGGGCGGACGTGGTTGGCGTAGTGGATCATCAGCGTGCTCAGCCAAAGCAGGCGGCGCTCGATGTTTTTGAGGACTCCCAGATCGGCGCCCTGCGCCGGCTCTCGGTGGGGCGCATCGGCGATCGCGTCTGAAACGGCTGCGTGCATCCTGCTAACCCTCTTTGGCTTTTCGAGATGGTGGCCGCGGGCTTGGGCGGGCTGCGCCGGCCGCGCGCAACAGGCGCGTCATCTTCTCGGCGGCCTGCGCCAGATGGTCGGCCAGTTGGTCAACGGCGGCCTGGCCATCCCCGCGTTGGCAGGCGCGCAAGATGGCGCGGTGTTGGCGCTGCGCTTCGGCGTGATATTCCGGGTCGGCCAGGTGGATGACCAGATAGCGCTGGACGTTGACGTGCAGGGCGCGGATGTGCGCCAAAAGCCGCGGCATGCTGCAGGGCTGGTAGAGCGCGGCGTGAAACTCCCAATTCAGCTCGCTCCACTTCAGCGGGTCGCGCTCATCGTCCATGATGGCGATCAGCCCCTCTAAGCGCACGAAGTCGGCGCGGGTGAGCGTGGGCAGCGCCTGGCGCAGCGCGAGCGTCTCCAACGCGATGCGGATCGCGTAGATCTCGTTTACCTCATCGGCGGATAGCTCGGCGACGACGGCGCCTCGGTTGGGGTAGAAGCGCACCAGGCCCTCGGCCTTAAGCTGGAGCAGCGCTTCGCGGGCGGGGATCTTGCTCACCCCGTAGCGGGCCGCGACTTCATCCTGTGGCAGCGGCTGTCCGCCCTTCAGCTCTCCGCGCAGGATCGCCTGGCGCAGGGCAGCAGCGAGCCATTCCGAGGTGGCCGTCGCCGGCGGATGCGCGGGGGAGGGCAGATCGATCAAAGTGTGCAGATTATACGCGTATACCGGTCGGGGCGACCCGCCGGGTCGCCCATACAGCACAGCGTTCACCGGATTGCCCCGCCGCCGTCCGCCACGCCCGCCGGCGCCCCCATCGTTCATCGTCGGTGGCGCGGTGCACCAACCGCGTCCACGCCTCCGGCACTAGCCGGCGCGTGCGGTACTCCCCATGCTGCCGCAGCGCCTTCTCCTTGTCCCTAATTGGTGAGCGCGCCCGGCGTGAGGGTCAGCTCGATGAAGACGTGCTCGCCTCGCCGCAGGAGCGCTGCGACCAGCGCGAAGAGGCGATACTGCCAGCCATACTTGTGCCGGAAGGCCTCTTCCAGGCGCGTGCGCAGCGCCTCCTCGCGCACTTGGCGCGCGCCGGCGGGGACGAACGGGCCGAGCGGCCGGCCGCGCACGTCGCTCGGCGCGATCTGCGCCTGCCCGTTCGCGCGCACGCGCTTGGCCTTGCCGCTGGCGGCTTCGGTATATACATACAGCCGGCCTTCGTGCACGACGAACCACACCGGCGTCGCTACGGCGCGGCCATCGCGCCGAAAGGTGGTGAGGTTGATGTAGCGCTGGCCGGCGAAGGAGCGCAACAACGCGTCGGACGCGAGCGCATCACTCATCGGTGCTTTTTGATCTCCTCATCCATCGCGCGCAGCCGGTCCTCCAGGCGATCCTTAAGCTGGCCGAGCGCCTCCGAGAAGGCATCGGTGGCCTCCAGCAGCTCGACGGCCAGTTGGCTGGGCGATTTCAGGTTGAGCGGGTTAGCTGCGTCCGCGCCCGACAGGGGCGCATAGCCCACGAACGTCCCATCTGCGGCGCGCTGCATCAAGCGCACACCGACGATCGCCTCGCGGTTGATCGGCCCGTAGATGTGGGGGAAGAGGGGCGTTGTCTCTTCGGCGGACGCTTCGGGCGGGAGCGTGCCGGCGGGCGCTTCCCAGCGCACTGCGCTGGTCAGGCGCGCTTCGTCTATCTCCAGCGCAACGAAGTCGCCGGCGTGATCTTTGTATAGCCCGTTGGCCACCATCAGCAGCAGCGCGTCACCCTGCGTGGCGTGGATGAATCCTTCATGCTCCAGGCTGGGCGAGCGATAGGGCTGGTCGGCCGGCGCAGCCTCCCATTCAGCGCGCGGCAGCAGATGCAAGATCATCTGGCTCTCTTCACCTTCTCGTCCGGATCAAGCAGCGCCGGCACGGTGGCATTGCGGCGCGCCAAGTAGGCCAGGATGATGCTCAGCCCATACAACAGCAACAGCGGCACCATCACGATGCTCATGTTGAGCGGGTCGGGGGTTGGGGTGATCAGCGCGGCCAGCACGGCCACGATCACCACTGCCCAGCGCCAATGGCGCTTCATCAGGCTGGCGTTGATCACGTTGGCCTTAGCCAGCACGAAGACGATCAAGGGCATTTCAAACGCCACGCCCATCCAGAACATCACGCCGGCCACGAAGGGGATATAGTCATCGGGCGTGAGCGCCACGTTGAAGACGCTAGGGAAGATGCCGGTGAGGAAGCCCACCGCCGCCGGCAACATCACGAAGAACGCGAACAGCACTCCCATCAGGAACAGCCCAAAGCCAAGCGGCAGCGCGATCAACACCCAGCGCTTCTCGTGAGGCAGCAAACCGGGGAAGATGAAAGCCAGCGCCTGATAAAGGATGAACGGCAGGGCCAGAATTGCACCGGTGGTCACCGACACGGTGAAGACGTTGGTGAGCGGCGAGATCGGGCTAGTGACCAGCAATTGTTTGGCTGGCCCATAGGGCGCCAGCAGCACCTTGAGGATCTGCTCGGCGAACGCCAAGCCCACCGCCGTGCCGATCGCCAGCGCGATCACCGATTTGAGCAACCGTTCCCGCAGCTCGCGCAGGTGATCGGCCAGGGTCATGGCCTGGTCTTCTACGGCCTGCTGAACAGTTCGAATGTCTTGTGACATGTTAGCACTCCTCACACATATATTCGCTTACCGAATTCCTACGTAGGCGCAGGCTCGCGAGGTCCTGCACTACCTCGTTCTTCGCGCTGTTGAGAAATTCGAAACCGCTTTTTAATTATTCACGATTCCTGACGGCACGCAAGGGGGTCACGGTTGGGGGCAGAGCTCTGGGTGGGCGACGGCACTGCCGTCGCCGCCCTCCATGAAAACGACTTTTGCCGATGATCAACTCCGCGAGCAGTTGCCTCTTTGGTGAGAACACGCCCGCGCTCGACTGACGCTGCGGCTTAGGTCGGCGCGGCTGCTCCGCGTTGTGCGAGCCGACGCCATCGTTTGAAAAGGCTAACTTGACAAGCTGAGCCAGGGGTTATCGTCATCCAGTCGGTCGCTGCGCACTGCCGCGCCCACCGATGCCCAAGGGTTGTCGTCGGGCAATGTGACGCATGCACCGTCGGAACGCGGCGGGGCGGCAGGGGACGCGGGCGCGGCGACGTGGCCGTTGGGGGCGGGCAGTGCCGGCGGCGCGTTCGCCGGCGCCGTCACCGTGAGGTTGCGGTTGATGTCGTTGGCGTAGGGCTGAAGGACGGCGCGGAGGTCGGCAGCCTCGCGGATGGCCTGCACTTCCTGGCGCAGCTCGCGCGTCACCTCGTCCAGGTCTTGTGCGATCGGCTGGAGGTCGCCCTTGAACTCCTGGGTAAAGGCGACGTAGGTCTCGCGCAGCCGGCGCAGGGCCTTGCCCAGGCCGCGCGCGAACTCCGGCAGGCGCTCCGGCCCAAACACCAGCAGGATCAAGATCCCGATGACGAGGACCTCCAGCGGCCCGATCCCCAGAATCGTCCCATTCATTGCCTGGCTGCTGCGCCCAACACGCCGTTCACAAAGCGAAAGCTCGACTCGCTGCCAAAGGCTTTGGCCAAGTTCACCGCCTCGCTAATCGCCACCTTCAGCGGCACCTCTCCTCGGCGCATCTCGTAGAGCGCGATGCGCAGGATGTTGCGATCGATCGGCGAGAGATGTTCGGGTGGAAACTCCGGCGCCAGCGCGCCGATCAGTTGGTCCAGCGCCTCGCGCTCCTGCATGATGCCGTTGACCAGCTCGGCTGCGTATTGGCGGAGCGGAGCCGGATGATCAAGCTCGGCCAGGTGCCGCTGCAAGACAGCATCCGCTGCGCGGCGGGCCACGTCGGCCTCGTAGAGCGCCTGGAGCGCCAGCACCCGCGCCTCATGCCGTGACATCCTCAAAATACACGTCCACCGCCGAGACGCGCAGGCCGATGATCTCGCTCACCGCCTGCGCCACCTCTGCCTGAATCGCCTTTCCCAGCTCCATCAGCGAGACGTCTTGCGCTGCGATGAGATGAAGCCTGATATGCACCTCGTCGCCGCTCATGCTCACTTCCACCCCTCGATAGCTGTCGCGCGGTCGCCATGCGCGTTCGCGGTCCACCAAGCCGCGCACGCTGGGCATCGCCAGCACCGTGTTGCGCACGATGGTGCGCACCACATCCGGGGCAATCGTCACGGAGGATTGGCCCATCGCTAGTGCATGACCAGGCCGCCGTCCACCGTCAGCACAGCGCCGGTGATGAACGCGGCCTCGTCACTGGCCAGGAATGATACCGCATACGCCACCTCTTCGGGCGTGCCAAAGCGGCCCAGCGGCGTGGCCTTGAGCACGGCTTGTTTTTGCTCTTCGCTCAGCACATCCGTGAGCGCGGTGGGGATAAAGCCCGGGGCGACGACGTTGACGGTGATGTTGCGGGCGCCGAGTTCCTTGGCCAGCGACTTGCTGAAGCCGATGATGCCGGCTTTGGCCGCTGCGTAGTTGGTCTGCCCGCCTTGGCCGGCGAGCCCCACCACCGAGCTGATGTTGATGATGCGCCCGTTTCGGGCGCGGATCATTGGGCGCACAGCGGCCTTGCAACAGTTAAAGACGCTCTTGAGGTCGGCGTTGATCACCGCGTCCCAGTCCTCCTCGCTCATCGTCATCAACAAGGTGTCGCGCGTGGTGCCGGCGTTGTTCACCAAAATGTCGAGCTTGCCGAAGGCGTCGAGCGCGGCCTTGACCAGCGCGCTGGCCTGGTCGAAGCGGCTGACATCGGCCTGCACGGGGATCGCCCGCCCGCCAGCGGTTGTGATCGCGTCCACGACTTCCTGAGCTGCCGCCGCGTTGGTGTGATAGTTCACCACCACCGCCGCGCCGCGCCGCGCGAACTCCAGGGCGATCGCGCGCCCGATCCCGCGCGATGCGCCGGTGACGATGGCGGTCTTGCCATGAAGTTGCCCCATCATTCCTCGATCCTTCCTTGTAGTACCTCGATGATGCCGGCTCAGCCGATCGCGCGCGTCTCAACGCCCTCGACGATGCGCTTGATCAGCCCGCACAGCACGTCTTTTGGTCCTAACTCCACGAACAGCGTTACGCCGGCTTGGTGCATGGCGCGCACGCTCTCCACCCAACGCACTGGCGCGGTGAGCTGGGCGGCCAGCTCGGCGCGGATGTCGTCGGGGTGGGTAATCGGCCGGGCGGTGGTGTTGGCGACCACCGGCACCTGCGCCGGCGCAACCGGCGTGCGTGCGACGACCTGGGCAAACGCTTCGGCGGCCTCGGCCATTAATGGCGAGTGTGAGGCGACGCTGACGTTGAGCGGTATCACGCGCTTGGCGCCTTTGGCCTTGGCCAATTCGGTGGCCGCTGCCACCGCTTCCTTCCCGCCGGAGATGACGATCTGACCAGGCGCGTTGTCGTTGGCGACCACGACGCCGGGGTGGTGGCGCGCCGAGGCCTCTCGGCACACTGCCTCCAGCGTTTGCGCGTCTAAGCCGATCACAGCGGCCATGCTGCCCGGCGCTCGCTCGCCGGCCTCTTTCATCAACCGGCCACGCTCACGGGCCAGGCGCAACCCATCTTCAAACGTCAGCGCGCCGGCTGCGCACAGCGCGCTCAGCTCGCCCAGGCTGTGGCCGGCCACAAACGCCGGCGCGGGCAGCTCTTCGGAGAGCTTGACCATCTCGTAGGTCGCCAGGCTATGGGTGAAGATGGCCGGCTGGGTGTTCAGCGTGTCGTTCAACGCCTCCGCCGGCCCATACCAGCACTGCTGTGAGAGCGGGAAGCCCAACAGCGCATCGGCACGCAAGAAGACGCCCCTGAAGATCGGCCGATGCTGGGCCTGCTCCAGGCCCATGCCGACGAACTGCGACCCCTGGCCGGGGAAGACGTAGGCGACTGACATGCAAGGCGATCAGGCCGACTTGGCGTCTTCGTCGCCAATGCGAACGACCTGGCGCCCTCGGTAATAGCCGCACGAGGGGCAGACGATGTGCGGCGGTTTCAACGCGCCGCAGTGATCGCAGACCACCAGCTTCACCGGCGTCAGGTGATCATGCGCGCGGCGGCGGTGCGTGCGGCCCCAAGAGAGCTTTCGCTTTGGCAGTGGTCCCATGATTCAACACTCCTCATCTTTGACGCAAGGCGCGGGGCAAGCCGAAGCCATCCCCAAGTAAAGGCACGACATTATAACGGCACAGGGCGAGGCGAGCAGGCGGTTTACCCCCCTCACGCATTGGCTGATAGAATTAGCGCCACATGGCCGGCAAGTATTTTGAAGAGCTGGAGATCGGTATGCGCATCGAGCATCCGACCGGCCGCACCATCACCGAAGCTGACAACGTATTGTTTTGCGCGCTCACCATGAACCCACAGCCGCTACACCTGGACGAGCACTTCGCGGCGCAAACGCCTTTCGGGACGCGAATCGTCAATGGCCTGCTCACCCTCAGCTTAGCTGTGGGGCTTACCGTGCCGGAGCTGACCGCCGGCACGATCATCGCCAACATTGGTTACGACAACATCCGTCATCCTCGACCAGTGTTCCACGGCGATACGCTATACGTCACCAGCGAGGTGTTGGACAAGCGCGAATCGCGCTCGCGCCCCGAGGCCGGCATCGTCCAACTTCGCCATGCCGGCCGCAATCAGCGCGGCGAGGTCGTCATCGAGTTCGAGCGCACCGCCTTGTTTAAGCGCAAAGCAGCCATCACTTCGTGACGCCATGCCGCCGCTGCGACGTTCGCTGCTGTTCATGCCGGGCGATAGCCAGCGCAAGATCGAGAAAGGCGCGCAGCTGCCAGCCGATAGCGTTGTGCTCGACCTGGAAGACGCCGTCGCGCCGAGTAACAAAGCGCTCGCACGGCAGATCACCCGCGAGATGCTGACGACGTTGGACTTTGGGCGACGTGAGCGGCTGGTGCGCGTCAACGCCTGGTCCAGCGGATACTTGCAAGCCGACGTGGCAGAGACGATCGCCAGCCGGCCTGATGGTTACGTTATCCCTAAGGTGGATAGCGCAGATGACCTGCGCGCAGCGCGCGATTTCATCGCCGCCCAGGCTGTTCAACAGGGCCTTGATCCAGCCGCGATCGCCCTGCTGGTCATCATTGAGACGGCGAAGGGCGTCATGAACCTGCGCGAGATCGCTCAGCTCGGCTCACCTCTCCAGGCGTTGATTTTCGGCGCCGACGACCTGGCCGCTGACATCGGCGCGATCCGCACGCCCTCTAGCCTAGAGGTGCTCTACGCTCGCAGCGCAGTGGTGATCGCTGCTGCTGCCAACGGCCTACAAGCAATAGACATTGTGTTCTTCGACCTGAACGACCTGGCCGGCTTAGAAGAGGAATGCCGCTTTGGTCGGCAGCTCGGCTACACCGGCAAGATGGTGATCCATCCGCGCCAGCTTGAGGTGGTGAACCGCGCCTTCTCACCGACTACGGAGGAGATCGCGCGCGCTCAGCGCATCTTACAAGCTGCGCAAGAGCACGCAGCCAACGGCTTAGGGGCGTTTGCGCTCGATGGGCGCATGGTGGATGGGCCGATCATCAAACAGGCTGAGAAGGTGATCGCCCGCGCCAAGGCGGCTGGACTTCTCTAGATATGCGCCAACGCACATCTGCGCAGGTTCGCAATCAATTAGCCAATCAAAGCGTGTATGGATATGCGGTCGGCGCGGCTGTCCTGCCCACCGGCGCCTATCCCGACCTGCCATCCGCTCTGTGCTCGCCGCGCGGCGTGCTGATGGCCGTAGTTGACGCGCACGGCGACGTAGCCGTCAGTCAGCGCGCAGTTGAGCGAATCATCCAAGTCTACGAAGCGATCCCACCCGACGTAGACCGTTTAATTGCCCTGCGCGCGACGCTCGACCAGGCTCGGCAGGCGCTGTCAAACAAACTCCGTCAGGGCGGGGCTGCTATGCTGCTGGCAGCGATCACGGGTGAACAGTGCTATGCGATTGCCGAAGGGGAGGTGTATGGTTACCATGTGCTGGCCGATGGCCAGCTCACCCCCCTTCGCCTGGGCCCTACCGGCCAACGCACATTGGCGACCAGAGACAGAGTGTTGATTTGCACGAAACCGGTAAGCAGTTCAACGAACAATTACGACATCGCGCTGGCGCTTTATGCACATAGCCCAGAATACGCCGTGCGGCGCTTGATCGCAACCGCAGAGCGGCGTGGCCAACGACGGGGCCTGGCAGCAGTTGTCTATGGACCGCGCCGCTCTCTCATCACCACGCTGCTCGGTCGAATCATCAGATAGCTCACATGTCCACCTGGTGGAGCGGCGATCTCCTCATGATCGGCCTGGCCGGCATCTTCGGCTGGTTGTTCGGTCGCCGGCGACGAGGGCCTCACCTGATCATCGGCAACCGGCGCATCGCGCTGCACGCGCCGTTGCGCTTGGGACGGGCCTCTTGGCAAAAGCTCAGCGGTCGCGCGGCGTCAGACTTAGCCGAGGACCATGCTGAGCTGTTCCGTGCTGCGGACGGAGCGTGGGAGATCCGCCTGCTCCAGGGCGAACATCTGTTCGTGGATGGCCGACGGGCGCGCCATAACCGCTTGCGCTCTGGCGCTGTGATCTCGCTGGGCAAATCGCGCCAGGCCACTTTCCAGTTTGTGATACAAGATTAGGCGTATGCCCCTCTCCACAGCCACACTTTCTACGGCATCTGACCCTTTGCCGATCGGCGAGTATGTGATCGACGCCGAACGCAACGTTTCCTACGTCATCACGGCGTTCGACGAAGGCACGCCGGCCAACAGCCGCACGCGCACCTATCACGCGGTCGTCTCAAACGACGCAGCGACGCTGTTCTTGCTTCACGAGGGACTCTCGCCGTTAGATCTCGCAGGCACGCTCCTGTTGAGCGAGCGCTGGCAGGATGCTGCGCTGCCCCACGTGGCCCGCTTGCTTCCAGCTTTTCACATGCCATGGTTCGAGCGCGTGGTGCGTCACTACGTGCCTGAGGTCGTCGCACCAGACTTGATGAGTGTGGCGTGGATGAACCAGCAGTCTAAAAAGCAATGGGAAGCGTGGTTCGAACAGCTCGTGGCCGGCTTAGACGCCTTGCATGATTGCGGTGTCGCTTTGGGGTTGAAGGACGAGGAGGGCACGATGCGCCATATCGGCGTGAACGCCACAGGCGCGCACTGGCGCAACTTGGGTACGCTTGTCGTTTTGAGCGACCAGCCTGATGCTGCTTATGCAGACGTGCGGGCGCTGTGCGCGACATTTGCCCACACCCGCCTGCTCGAGGCGCCCTCACATATCCGCTTCGCCCTACACCAGGCAGCCGATCCCGCTGAGCGCATGAGCGCTGCCATGCTCCTCAACCGGCTGCGCCGCGTCGCGCCCTCCTCCAGCACCACCGGCTGCCCAACGCACGTTGAGCTAGGCTGGGCCACCAGCCCCGGCATGGTGCGTGCCGAGAACGAGGATCGCGTTTATGCCATGCACGTCGCCACCGCGGCCAAAGCACAAGGGCTTAGGCCGATTTTGCTCGCTGTGGCCGACGGCATGGGCGGTGTCGAGGCCGGCGAGGTCGCCAGCGACCTGGCGATTCGCATGCTCGCCAAGGCCGTCCAGGACTTGCTCGCCGACGCGCCGCACCCATCCGCCGAAGTCATCGCCCAGTGGCTGCCGGAGACGATCCGGACGATTAACGAGGCAGTCATCGCCGAAGGCAATCGTCTGGGCAACCAGATGGGTTCTACGCTCGCCTTTGCGCTGGTGGTAGATGGGCGCGCTTACCTCGGCAACGTGGGAGACAGCCGCATCTACCTCTGGCGCTCTCAGGAAGCCGACTGTCCTTTGATCCGGCTGACCAAAGATCACTCGCTGGTACAGTCGCTGGTGGATGCCGGCCTGCTGCGCGACGAAGACCGCTATACACATCCAGAACGCAGCCTGATCTATCGTTCGTTGGGCGATCCGAAAGCCGGCATCAGCGATGCATTGGAGCCAGTGACCATTCAGCCAGGCGACTGGTTAATGGTATGTTCGGATGGCCTGTGGGAGATGGTGCGTGACGATGCCATCCGCGAGATGCTCGCCGTCGCACCAAATGCGCAAGTGGCCTGCGACCGCTTGATCGATCTGGCGAATGCCAACGGCGGCGAAGATAATATCGCTGTGGCCATTGCCCGGTTCTGGTGAACCTGGCTGTTTAATTCAGATGAGTAAGAGCGGATGTAAAGAGATGAAGCAGATCTCGCCTCAGCCTTTTCTTCGGTGCGCGCTGGCTCTGTCCGCGCTGGTCCTCTGGGCTGCTCACCCGCTGCGCGCCCAAGTCAGCAGCCCGATCCTGGAGATCAAGCGCGTGGACAACAGCCAAGCGCCGGATTACACGCTCACCGCAGCGGTGATCCTGCCGGATGGCAGCGCAGCCGCGGGGTTGACCGCGCAAAACTTCACGCTTACGGACCTGGCCGACGGCAATCCCATTCCCATCACCAGCTTAGAAGCCAGCAACGCCGGCGTGGCCGCCGTGATCGTGGCCGACCTGGCCGGCCTAAACAACACCCGCGATTACGGCGTGGTGAACACCGAGAACGTCCGGCGTGCTGCCCAGCAATTCGTGCAAACCTTGGCCGTCAATAGCGGCGGACAGGATTACCTCGGCCTCGTGATCACGGTTGGCACGGATCAGAACAAGTTCGCCGAGATCATCGCGCCGACCAGCGACCTCAACCTGGTCGCATCACGCCTGCAGGCGATCCCACAACTCGCTGTGGAGCGCACCTCGGCACTATTCGATGGCCTGAACCAGGCGCTGAACCTGCTGACGCGCAACCCCGATGCCGCCGTTCAATCCGCGCTGAAGCAGCGGCGTAAGGTCATCGTGCTGTTCTCGGATGGAGCCGACAATAAGTTCAGCGACGAGGGCATCCGCGGCGATATCCTTCGGCGCGCTAACGAAGCCGGCATTGCCATCTTCGCCATTCAAGTCAATCAGCGCGGCCCGCGCGAGTTCACCAACATGAGCGCGCTCGCTGCCCAAACCAACGGGAGCTATGTGCTGCTGGATTCCAGCGTGCCACAGGACGAGGCAGAGAGACAACTGCGAGCTGCTTATCAACGCATAGACTCGCAGCGCTCTCAGTATGTGCTGCGCTTCAGTAGCGTCAAGCCAGCCGGTGAACACTCTGCCCGCCTGACGGTGAACTTGCCGACGGGCAGCGACAGCGCCGAGGTGCGCTTTGCATCTAACCTGCGCCCGCCCATCGTGCGACTGATCGCGCCGGTGGAAGGCGAGCAATTCTTCCAGGAAACAGCCGAGCCGGCCCCGCCGATCACCCTGGTCGCCCAGGTGGAGTTCCCCGACGGCCGACCACGCAACGTGAGCATCGAGTTCTTGGCGAACGGCACCTCGATCGGTCGGCTGGACGGACCGCCCTACGAGCTGGTCTGGCAGCCGCCCAAGGAAGATCGCAGCATTGTCACCAAGACCCTGCCGTATGCCTTCCAGGTCATCGCCACTGATTCATATCTGCAAACAACGACCAACAGCCCGTCTGTGCGCACCACCTTGCAGGTGGCTTCGGTGCCGGCGGTGCCTTTTGTGCCGACCGAGGCGCCCTCCTTCGATCAGTGGCTGCGCCAGAACACAGCGCTGGCCGCCAGCCTATGTGTGCTGGCCCTCATCACCTTCAGCCTTATTGTGGCGCTAATCATCATGAACCGCCGTTATAGCGATCAGTTGGCCGTCATTCGCGCCAACATGGCCAAAGGAGTGCAGAGCGGCATCCGCATGGTCACCCAGCGCTTGGGGCTGAACCGCCAGCCGATCGCTGAGCTGAAAGTGGTCTCTGGACCGATGACCGGCTCGACGCTTCCCATCGGGTCGGATGTCGTGTGGGTCGGGCGCGATCCATCGCAGTGCGAGGTGGTGTTGATGAGCGACCCATATATATCCAGCCGGCACTTTCAGATCACGCGCGACCCGGCTACCCAACAGTTTTACATTCTCGATGAAGGCACAGCGAACGGGACGCGCGTCAACCGCGTGCCGTTGCAGGTCAAGACGCGCACACCGCTGCCGGAGGACGCCGAGATCGAGGTGGGGATGACCAAGCTGATCTTTCAGCAAGGGCGGCGCACACAGCGCTTGAACATGTAAGTCAGCGCTAGGGAGGGGAAGATGATTTGTCCAAACTGTGGCGCAGAGCAACCAGATGGGGCGCGGTTTTGCAATCAGTGTGGTACACGCCTGTCGGAACAGGTCGTCACTGCTGCGCAGTTAACATGTCCGCGTTGCGGCTACGTCAATCCCGAAGGCAGCAAGTTCTGCGGCGAATGTGGCGCAGCACTCGTTGGCACCTCGCAGCGGCCACAACCCAGAAGAACCCAGGTGGCCTTGCATTTCGTCAGCCGCGCCGGCGGCATCATCCGCTTTCCCCCCCGTCCAACAAACACCTGGTTGATCGGCCGCGAAGACCCGGTGAGCAACATTTATCCTGACGTCGATCTAACGGACTACGATCCGGACAGGACGGTATCGCGGCGGCATGCCCGCATCACGCTCGGCCCCGGCAATCAACCCACCATCGTCAGCCTGACCACGACCAACTGGACGCGGATCAACGGCACGCGCATCGAGGCCGGCCAGCCAGTGTTGCTATGCTCAGGCGATCAAATCGAGTTTGGGCGCTGCACGGTGACGTTTGAGATGGCCAACGCGCCAGCGGACGAATAGTGCCCACCTTTGCGAAACCATGCTCACGGTAGGCCAGCTCGTCAACAACCGCTACCGGATCATCGAGAAACTCGCCGAGGGTGGGCAGTCCGTCGTGTATCTGGCCGCCGATCAGAACGCTTTCGGCCATCGTGTGGTGGTCAAGCAGTTTAAGCTCGGCCCGGGCACGCCGGCCTCGCGCGAGGCGGCGCTGCGTCAGTTCGAGGCTTCGGCCCGCATGCTGGCCCAGCTTCATCATCCGGGCATCGTCCAAGTGATCGATTATGTATTGCACAATGGCATACCGTTGCTGATCACCGAATACGCCGAAGGGGAGACGCTTCAGCACCGCATGCAGTCGGAGGTCTTCGGCCTGCCCGAAGCGCAGGTACTGGACTTGGCCGAGCAGCTCTGCGACGTGCTGAGCTACCTGCACAGCCAAAATCCACCGGTGATCTACCGCGACCTGACGCCGGGCAACATCATCATTTCACCCAGCGGGCGGATCAAGTTGATTGACTTCGGCATCGCCCGCACCATGAAAGCCGGCAAAACCTCGGATACCGAACCGCTGGGGACGACCGGCTACGCTGCGCCGGAGCAATACGGCAACTTACAGACCGGGCCGTATAGCGATGTGTACTCGCTTGGGGCGACGCTGCTTTACGCGGTGAGTGGGTACGACCCCAGCCTAACCCCGTTTATGCTGCCGCGCGCTGATGCAATTCATCCTGACCTCAAGGCGGTCAGCAAACCGCTGGCCGATGCCATCGAGAAGGCAACCCAGCTCAACGTCCAGGATCGCTTCCAAACAGTAGAGGAGTTCCGACAGGCCATCCGCCGTGCGCGCGGGCGCAGCCCAGCCCCCAATGCCGGCCGCGTGCGGCTGCACAAAGCCCATATCGCAGCATTTGCGGGGCTGATCTTGGTCATCGCCCTATTGGGTAGCGGCATCTGGCTGATGCTGGCCAGCGCCACTGGCGCTTGGCCTGGCGAGTCCGGCGCGCGCGCCATCCAGATTGCAGAGCCTGCCCCGACGCCTAGCAGGAGCCCACCAGTGGAGGCTACCCCCACGCCGGCTTCCTAGCACGACCGCGGATTGTGCGCCATGCTGACCCCAGGGACGATCCTGAACGAGCGTTATGAGATCATCCGCTGGCTGGCCGATGGGGGACAGTCCACCGTCTATCTGGCTGCCGACACGCGCACATTCAATCGCCAGGTAGTCGTCAAAGTCTTCAAGCTTGGCGCAGAGTCCTCCGAGGCCGCGCTCCAACAGTTCGAGGCCTCCGCACGCATGCTCGCCCAGCTCAACCACCCCGGCATTGTCCAGGTCATTGATTACTTTGTGAGCAACGAAGGCAGGCCCGTGCTGGTCACTGAATACGTGCAAGGTGAGACGCTGGCCGAGCGGATGATCGGCCAATGGTATGGCCTGCCCGAAGCGCAGGTGCTGGACCTGGCCGATCAGCTCTGCGACGTGCTGAGCTACCTGCACAGCCAGAACCCGCCGATCATCTACCGCGACCTCACGCCCCGCAACATCATCCTCACAGCCGGCGACCGCATTAAATTGATTGACTTTGGGATCGCCAGGACGTTCAAGCAGGACAAGTCGGCGGATACCGAGCCGCTGGGCACGGCCGGCTACGCCCCGCCTGAGCAGCATGGCAAGGGCCAGACCGGGCCTTACAGCGACATCTACTCGCTGGGTGCGACGCTGCTCCACGCCCTCACCGGTTATGACCCTAGCTTGACGCCATTTGTATTGCCGCGTGCCGACCGCGTCCATGGCGATCTCAAAGCCGTCAGCCCACACGTCGCCGATGCCATCGCGCGCGCCACGCAGCTTGAGATCAGCAAGCGCTTTCAAACCGTCGAGGAGTTCCGTCGCGCGCTGCACCGCAAGGGGGTTGGCGGCGTCCCGCGGGGCGCTCAGGTCGGGCTGGCCATCGGTGGGCTGGCGATCGCGCTGCTGCTATGCGGCGGGGTGGCTTTTATGCTCAGCAGCGCCTTCGGCTTCTCGCTCCCGTTTGAGGCAGCCGGCGACGACCGCGCGCCGACGACGGCCGCGGCCAGCGTTTTGCTGCCGACGAGCACGCCGACCAGTCTGCCGCAACCCACAGACGCACCGTCTCCGACGCAGCAGCCATCACCCCGCGCCTCCACACCCGCTGCCCTGCCCACGGTCCAGCCATCGCCCACGCCCGGCCTAATCGCTACTCAGCCGCCCGCGCCGACGGCCACCCGACCCACGCCCACGCCGACCCGGCCAACAGCGACACCGTCGCCGACTCGACCGACTGCGACCTCCACGTCCACGCCGACGCCCAGGCCGACCGCGACGCCGAGGCCAACGGCGACGCCGACATCCACGCCAACGCCCAGGCCGACTGCGACCTCTACCCCTATCCCAACCCCCACCCCCACGAAAGTCGTGGTGCTGCCGCCGGCCAAAGGCCAGGGCAACTTGCCAGTGCCGCGCATTGATGGCATCGCCATCCCCGGCAGCGTCCGCGCCGGCGAGCGCTTCGATGTCATCATCTGGGGCAGCAACGTCGGTGGCGCGCCCGCCGACGCCGGCTCGATCACGGTCTCCTTCCAGGAAGTCGAGGAGGTCAGGCTGATCAACGTGAACAATCAAGTCGTGGACAACGAGCCGGACAATTGCAACTTCGGCGTTGCGTCATACGCGCGTCTGATCACGCCGCGCAGTCGCTGTAGCCAGGTGACTTCCTATCAGACTTGTCTGCCCTCGCAACTGCCGATCACGCATCCAATCGCGGAGTCCTACATCGTCCAGTGGGCGCCGGGCGATCAACGCTGGCTCCACGCCAGCGTCAAGCCCAAAGCGGATGCTCAAGTGGTGGTCGTTGACTTTCGGGTGACCATGACCAGCGCCAAGGCACAGGGCCTGCAATGTAACGCGCTGCTTGCACCGGGTGAGATGGAGACGCCTCACCGTGATCAACAGCTCTTTCCCGTGCGGCGTTATTTCGTGCTTGTTACGCCACCGTAGGCGGTTTGGCCTAAAATCTGGCCTGTGGACTTCGTTCGCCTGATCAATAACCTGATCTGCGCGCTGGGCAGCTTGACCGTGGCGTTGGCCATGCTGGTCCTGCTGTGGTTGCCCAGCCGGCCGTTCATGCGCTTGCAGATCCACCTGACGGCCGATAGCCAACCGGTCACCTTGAACATCAGCGGCTACGAAGCGCTGATGATGGCGAACGGCTTGACGGTCATCCCCGCCAAGGCCGGCGAGCTCCTGAACGCGCTGCAAAGCCTGCCTGGGGGTGCGCAGTTTGTTAAACCCTATGAGCTAAGCGAACGACAACAAGGCTATTTGCGCGACGTGGCCGAGGGCACAGCCGACCTATTCACCCCTTTGGTGATCTTTCAGATAGCCTTCTTCGTGTTGCCAGCGCTCGTGCTGCTGATGGCCTGGATCGTGGCGACCACGCGCGGTTACTTTGGCGAACAAATGTTCAGAGGGATTTTGCTCATCATGCTCGCCGCGGCGGCGGCCTTTACCATGACGGGCGGGACGCTCTACTTGAGCGAACGGCTGGATGCGGTGATCGCAGCCTCAGTCGCTCAAAATCAGGCTGGCTTTCCCGGTCTGGGTGTGCCGGTCAACGATGCGCTGCCAGAGCTACGGGTGGGGTTGTCTAACCTAATAGACACGCGGACCCCCGTTATCGCTGCAGGCGTAGCCCTGATAGGCGCGGTGGTCGCAATGCTGGGCGGGGCGCTCAGCGCGCGCAAGCCAGGGCTGAGCGCCAAGCAGTTGGCTCAGATCACCATGCTTCAGGCACAACTCGACGCCAACGGCGGGCCGGTCACCCCAATTCCACAGGGCCTCTCTGCAGGCCCGGTGCAACCCACCCTCCGGCTAGGACAATCAACGGCCGCGCAAGCGCCACCGCCGCCTCCTCCAGCCGCTACTGCGCCGACTTATACGCCTCCGTTGCCTCCTCCGCCGGCGCCTGCCCGCCGGCGGGTGTGCCCGTCGTGCGGGCAGCCCACCTTCGGCGCGGAGAAGTTCTGCCGCAGTTGCGGCGCGCGCCTGCCCCCGCCCCAAACGACGCCCTAAGGGAATTCAACAGGCCATCCAAAGCAAACGCGCCGTGTATCAACCCACGTCGCGTTTGTGTTGCCAAGCGACGCTATGGCTCGGCAGTGGATGCGTCGTTGGTCGGGACTGTCTCTTCGTCCACAATCTCAGCGATGGCGCGCTTGCTGCGCCGGCGGCGGGCTTTCTCGGCTTTGTCCACCCGTTCGGCGACCTTGCGCTCCAGGCGCTTTTGAAACCGGTCTACCTGTCCTTCGGTGTCAATGATGCGTTGCTCGCCAGTGTAGAAGGGGTGGTTGCCGCTCCACACTTCCAGATGTAGCTCGGGTTTGGTGGAGCCTACAGTGCCGACGAATTCACCGCCGACGTAAATGCGCGCTTGCTCGTAATACTTGGGGTGGATGTCCTTCTTCATTCCGCCGACTCCTGTATCGCCGCTGCGACGGGCAATGGACGGACGCTGACGCGCTTGCTGCCGTTTGGCAAGGTGTCGAACACGACCACGCCATCTGCGGTGGCGAACAGCGTGTAATCTTTGCCGATGCCCACGTTTGCGCCGGGCTTGAAGCGCGTGCCGCGCTGGCGCACCAGGATGTTGCCGGCCAGGACGATCTGCCCGCCAAACCGCTTAACGCCCAGGCGCTTGGACTGGCTATCGCGCCCGTTTGTAGTAGAACTGCCGCCTTTCTTATGTGCCATCTCAAACCTCGCTCATTCCGACGATTTTGAGCCTGGTGTAGGTCTGCCGGTGTCCGGCCTTCTTGCGATAGCGCTTCTTGGGCTTGTACTTGAACACGATCAGCTTATCACCTTTCTCGTTGCCGATCACTTCGGCTGCTATCTCGCAGCCAGCGACGTAGGGCTTGCCCACGACAACCCCTTTGTCGTCGGACACCAACAGGGCCGGCAGCTTGACCTGGCTGCCGGCGGTTGCATCCAGCTTCTCAACGTAGATTTCATCACCGGGCGAGACGCGATATTGACGTCCGCCCACTTCAACGACTGCGTACATGGTTACCCTCTCATGGATTCGTCAGCAGCGCACTTACGCGAGGGAACAGCGCGCGCAACTCAAGGCCCGATTTTTGGCCACGCAATTATATTCAACCGACTCATCATGTCAACACGAGGAGGAGTGTTCCAATTCGGAATGACAGGCTGCGCCGTCGGGCTGGTCATCCACAACTGAGCCGGACCAGCGCCACGCTCATCCCCAAACAACTGCGTCTTGCAACTGATGTGTCGCCCTCACGTTCGCCGAATCTATCTGCCGTGACCTATCCGAGTTCGTTTCGTTTTGAATTGGCCCACTCCCGCTCACAAAACTGGGTTACAATGCGCCTCGTGATGTCCCCTCGCGGGACAACACCCGACCACGCTATCTTTTTAAGTGGAGGTGATGTCGCAATGAGTAGTACGCAACGTTGCGCCGTGGCATCACCTCTGGCAAATCGCTAGAAGGCCACGGCGCACACCACAGCCCCCGCATCCTTGCGAGGGGCTGTGGTGCTTTTCCAACTAGCGCTTCTTGAGCAACGTCTGCCTGGCTGCTGCCGCCGCGCCGCGCAGCCGCTCCACGTCTTTGACCTGCGCTCGCTTGGGCACGCGGTGCTCGCTGGGCAGCAGCTTGACCAACTGCTCGAGGTCCGCAAACGTGAATTTGCGCGGGCTATATGCCAGGCTTTCGGCGAGCTGGGCCATGGATAGCGCCCAGGCCATCTCACGCCGCAAGGCATCGGCCTTGCTGTGGTAAGCGCGCTTGTCCCAGGCTTGTGCGCTCTTCTCCGCGTCCTCGTACACCCGCCGCAGGGTCACGGCCAGCACCGCGCACATGTCCTTGCATAGCCCATCGTCGTCCAAGTGCTCGAACAGATGCTCGCGCACGATCTCGGCGACCAAGTTCAGATTCTGGTTGCGCTCCTTAACAGACATAACAACGCATCCTCGTGCTTAGGTACTACGCAATACGGAATACGTAATACGAATTTCGTGTTCCGTATTGCGTATTACGTATTTCGTATTCCGTATTTCGTGTTCCGTGGTGCGTGTTGGGCGGAGGGCAGTACGTATACGTCATTGGTGCTAGAGTTCTGGGATGAGCAAGCGCGCGATGTTGAGATAGATCACAATCCCGGTCGCATCCACAAGCGTGGTGATCAGCGGCGCGGAGACAACAGCCGGATCGATTCTAAATCGTTGGGCAAGCATCGGGATCAACGAGCCGATCAGATTGGACCAGGTGCAGATAACCAGCAAGGAAAGCCCAACCACCAAGGATAGGTAGAAGCCGCTGCCCCACAGTTCGGCGCGCAGGAAGGCGATCGCCCCCAAGCTGGCGCCCAGCAACAAGCCGGCGACCAACTCACGGCCGAGCACCCGCAATGTGTCGTTTGGTTTGATCTCGCGCAGCACCAACCCGCGGATGATCATGGAGACGGTTTGCGAGCCGGTGTTCCCGCCGGCGTCAATCAGCAGTGGAATAAAGAACGTCAACGCGACGACGGTGGCCAGCTCCTCCTCGAAGGCGCGCAGCGCGCTGCCGGTGAGCGTCTCGGCCAGCAACAGCAGCACCAGCCAGCCGATCCGCGAGCGCACGACCTGCAGAATGGAGGTCTTGAAATACGGCTGTCGGCCGATGACAGGCTCGACCGCGCCAAGGCGATATACGTCCTCGGTCGTCTCTTCCTCGATCACGTCCACTACGTCATCCACCGTAATGATGCCCAGCAGGCGGTTTTGCGCATCCACGACCGGCAGCGCCAGAAGGTCGTATTTCTTCATCAGGTTGGCAACCTCTTCCTGGTCGGTGCCGGCAGGCACGCTGATCACGTCCGGATCCATGATCTCACCAATTAATCGCATGGGCGACGCAACCAGCAACTGGCGCAGCGAGACCACGCCCACCAGGCGCCGCTCGCGGTCCACGACGAAGAGGTAGTAAGGCATCTCGTCGTCGGGATTCCATTCCCGCAAGGCATCAATCGCCTCCTGGGCGGTCATTCCGGGGCGCAGGGTGAGGAAGCTGGTGGTCATCAGACCGCCGGCGCTCTCATCGGGGTGGATGAGCAGCGGGCGCACGTCATCGGCTTCCTCCATGTTGGCCAGGACGCGCTGCTGGCGCTCTTTAGGCAGCTCGCCGATCACATCCGCCGCGTCATCCGGCTCCATCTCGTCGAGGATGCGCGAGAGCGTTCGGTCATCCACACGCTCGGCGATGTTGGCTTGTCCTTCACTATCCAGCTCCGCAACGATCTCAGCGGCGGTCTCCGGGTGCAAGCGCGGCAGCAACTCGGCCTGGTCTTCGACGTCCAGCTCGTCAAAGACTTCAACCTGCTCATCTTGCTTTAGCTGCTCGAGGATGGTGATTGCGTCTTGGACGCTGTTTCGGTCGAGTGCTTCGCGCACCCGCTGAAGGGCGATATCAATCTTGTCACGGGTCAATTCGGCCATGGCTTACCTCCTGTTCGGGCGGGGCTGAGCCTGGCCGAAGTGCGCCCAGGTTATGCGCGCTCGCTATGCCTTGCCAGGCGCAGCCCAGCGTCTATGTGTTGTGTAGGTTGCTAAAGAGCTGTCCGTGTTCATTGCGCTGGCGAGAGGTGGAGGACAACACCCGTGCGCTCTGGGATGGCCACGCCGCGCAGATAGCCTGCGGAGGTGATGTATTCAGCGGGCCGGCCAAGCACTGTGATGGCGCGCATACCCTCCGTTGCTAGGTCGCACACCGGGATCTCCACCGTCGTAGCCGCCCCGCAGTTTAGCACAACTATCAACTTCTCCTCACCCCAAGTGCGCAAATAGGCCACCACGTCGCCCGCAGCGAATAGCACCTGGAACTCGCCATCGCGCAGCGCGCGATAGCGCTTGCGCAGCGCAATGCATTGCTTGAAATAGTCGCGCAGGTCGTGATTCCAGCTCGACTCATCCCAGTTGAAGGCGCGCCGACAATCTGGGTCTTTGCCCCCCAGCATGCCTACTTCGCTGCCGTAGTAGATTGACGGCGCCCCAGGGAAGGTCATTTGACACAGCGTGGCCAGCTTCAGCGCGCTCACGTCTTGACCTGCGATTGATAGAAACCGCGCCGTGTCGTGGCTGTCCAACAGGTTCATCTGCACGTCGCGCACGCTGCGGTCGTACATGGTCACCAGCTCTTGGAGGGCCTGGGCGAAGGCCGGCCCATCTAGGACCGGGACGGGCGCGTAGCCCACGCCGGAGACCAGATTGGCCTCCATCCGTGCTCCGATAAAAAAGCCAATGCACGCTTTGGTGAATAGATAGTTCATCACGGCATCGAACTGATCGCCTTGCAGCCAGCGGTGGGCCGGATGCCAGATCTCGCCGACCAGATAGGCATCGGGGTTGACCGCTTTTACCCGCCGGCGAAACTCGCGCCAGAACTCATCGTCGTCTATCTCGCCCGGCACGTCCAGCCGCCACCCATCTGCGCCAAAGCGAGTCCAGTGCTCGGCCACGCCGAAGATGAATTCGCGCACAGCCGGCGTGGAGGTGTTGAGCTTGGGCAAAGCGGGAATGCCCCACCACGCCTCGTAGTTCACCGGTTTGCCTTCGTAGGCATGCAGAGGAAAGCCTTTAATGTAGAACCAGTCCAAGTATGGGGACGCTGCGCCGTTCTCCAGCGCGTGGTTGAACTGGTAGAAACCGCGGCTGGCGTGGTTGAACACGCCGTCAATGATGATGCGGATGTCGCGCCGATGCGCCTCGTCCAGCAAGCTGCGAAAGGCAGCGTCGCCGCCCAGGATAGGGTCCACCCGATAGTAGTCGTGCGTGTGGTAGCGGTGGTTCGCTGTGGACTGGAAGATCGGGCATAGATAAATAGCATTGATGCCGAGGTCCTGAAGGTAATCCAGATGCTCGACGATCCCCAACAAGTCGCCGCCCTTAAAGCCATAGTGCGTCGGCGGGTCCTCCCAGCGCTCTAGGTTGCTGGGCTTGGGGACGCGCTGGCTCTTGGCAAAACGGTCGGGAAAGATCTGATAGAAGATGGCGTGACGCACCCATTCCGGTGTCTCGATCATGGCCATTTATAAGATGCTAAAGATAAGCGCGCTCGTCGCCGCGCCGAACAGCGAGGCGAGGAAGTTCACCCAATCGTTGGTGAGCCAGGGCCAGCCGCGGATCAGCCGGTTGGGCGTGCCGTCGCGCTCAAAGGCCTTCTCGGTCTCCTTCCCTCGCCGCTCGCTGTAGTACATCGCCTGCACGGTGGCGCCGAGCAGGCTATCGAACAGCGCGCCGGCCAGCCCGGCGACCGTTGCGCCCACGACCACTGCCCATCTTGCGCTCGGCGTCCTGCTCTCGCCGGCGAGGGCTTGTTCGACGAGGGTGAAAATGACGTAGGCGATGGCGATGAAGGCCGCGCCACCCAGCGCCGCGCTGCTGCCCAGCAGCGTGATGCCGCCGCTGGTGCCCGGAGGGACGCGCCGGCTCAGGCGCGTGATCAGGCGAGGCGGCGCGGCGCTGAGCACACCCAGCTCGGTGGCCCAGGTGTCGGCATTCACAGTGGCCAGCGCGCCCACCATCGCCGCGTAGAGCGCGCCGGCGAGCGCGGGGTGATCTTGCATCAGCCAGGCCAACACGGCCAGGCCGGCTGCCGCACCCCCATTCGCCAGCGCCTGGCCGAGGTCGCGCTGGCCGCCTTTGTCGAATTGCTCGGCTGCTGAACGCTTGGGCGCGCTGTTGGCTTTGTAGTGACTGAGTAGAGAGGAGGAGGTGAAGAAGGCGATCAACAACAGGCCGGCTGCCAGCCCGCCAAACCCGAAGATCAATGTGCCGGTGATGACCGCGCCCAGCACGCCGCTCCGCGAAAGCGATCTGCGCTGATAGGCCAGCCATCCGATCAGCGCGCTGATGATCAACCCGGCGACCAGGCGCGGGACAACCGAGGCGATAGGCAAAGCAAGCCCCATGCGCGCGAATTGTAGACTGCCTCAAACAAATGAGGGGCGTTTCGGGTGCTTTTGTGATGGGGCAAAGCCCAGGGCAGGTCGAGGCATGCCTTCGCTTACCCTCCCTAACTCGCCTTTGCTGGTGCGCCGTCCAGTCTGGTAGAGGGTTACCCCCTTGGCGAATGCGTAAGTGGCTCCATGTGCTTAGCACGATCTGTGGGTGAGCGCGCGGGGCATGCTTCGCCCACGCCCAGGAGCTACGAATTCGTTGCTTGACTTGCTCGCCGGGCTTGCGTGCGGCGCTCGGCCTGTTCGCGCCGCCACTTGGCGATCGCTGCGTGGTTGCCGCTCAGCAGCACATCGGGCACGCGCCAGCCGCGAAACTCCGCCGGTCGTGTGTAGTGTGGGTACTCCAATAGCCCAGAGGCGTGCGAGTCTTCCTCCGTCACGCCAGGCGGCAAAACGCCGGGCACCAAACGCGACACAGCGTCAATGATGACCATCGCCGGCAACTCCCCGCCGGTGAGCACGTAATCGCCAATGCTGATTGCGTCAGTACAAAGGTGCTCGCGCACCCGCTCATCCACACCCTCGTAGTGCCCACAGATCAGCGCCAGGCGCGCGTGTTGAGCCAGCTCTTTGGCGATCGCCTGGTTAAAGGTCCGACCGCTGGGGCTCATCAGGATGACCGGCGTCGTGGCGAGCGCTTCGCCCAGGACGGACTCGACTGCCGCAAAGATCGGCTCCGGCTTCATCACCATCCCCCCACCACCGCCGTAGGCCATGTCGTCGGTGATCTTGTGCTTGCCCGCCGCGTAATCGCGGATGTTGTGTATGTGGATCTCGACTAAACCGGCTTCCCTGGCGCGCTTGATGATGCTGTGATCAAAGGGGCCGGCGAACATCGCCGGGAAGAGGGTGAATACGTCGAAGCGCATGCCTGACGCTCACTTCTTCTTTTGCCTGCTCGTTTGTCCTTTGGGTTGGCTGGCGGCCTGTTCCATACGGGCCAGCCTGTCTAAATAGTCCAGCGGGTGGCTGATGGCCGCCGGGATGATGCGGATCTCCACACCTGGGGCGACCTCGATCCGTGCCATGTCTTCTTCGCGATTGAGATAGGTGAGTTTGCCGATGATGCCACCTACGGTGACAACTTGCTCACCGAGCTTGATCTCCTCCAGAATGCGCTCTTGCGTTTTGCGTGCGCGGTTCTGCGGCACGACGACGATCACCCACACCAGGAAGAAGACAAAGGCAATCGTGATGGTCAAGACAACAACCGCGAGAGTCAAATCCATGCTCGGGATTATAAGTATGCACCCATAGAGTAGGTGCGTTTAAGGCGCGGGGCAGCGTTCTGAGGTGGGCGACGGCGCTCTGGGGGTTGAGCTGCGGGTGAACCCACACGCAGGGCAGAACAAAAAGCCGTAGCGCGAGCCAGGCCCGCGCTACGGCTTTCGGGTTGGCTAGGCCGTGCTGCTATGGCCTGCGGACGATCGGCACGAAGACTGGGTAGTAAGGCTGTAGCTCGAAGGCGCCGATGTCGCAGGCGTTGGTGAGGAACCACGGCCGGCTAAAGTAGCGCTGGTCCGTGCTCACCGTGCAGAACGCCGCCGGCACTTTGTCCACCGCCGGGCTGCCCAGCGAGAGCGCGTGGTTGAGCGTGCCCCCGCCGTTCAGGGCCAGCGGCTTGAGCAGCGGGTTGCCTATTGACATGCCCAGACAGGAGGCGTCGCTGGACAGCGAGAACAGCGGGAAGGCGAAGCCGGCGCAATTGCCGCCGCTGTTGTAGGCCAGCAAGGTAGCAAACGTGGTCGCATTGGCGCCCGTCGCTACGTTCAGACCGGTGAGCGTGTTGCTGGCCACCGTGACAAACTGGAGTTGAGTATTGCTGCTGCTGCTGCTTGGGCTGGGGTCGCTGTCGTCGGCATAGAGGCCGCCGCCGGTGTTGCCGCTGACCGTGCTGTTGCGCATGAACAGCAGACCGGCGAGGTTATAGGCGCCGCCGCCGCGCTGCGCTGTGTTGCTCACGACCGCGCTGTGCTGGACAATCAGCCCACCGATAGGCACATTTTGGTTGTTATACAGCCCGCCGCCGTCGCTGATCGCCTGGTTGGCGGCCAGCGTGCTGGCCATGATGTCCACCAGGCCGTTAAAGCGATAGACGCCGCCGCCGTCGCTGGAGGCGGTGTTGGTCTGCACCGTGCTGCCCTCGATCCGCATCGTCCCGCTGCTGAAGGCGCCGCCGCCCTGGCCGGCGTTGCCGCCCTGGGCCTGGTTTTGGGCAAGGGTGGAGAAAGTGACGGTGAGGACGCCTGAAGCCGCGTTGAACGTGCCGCCGCCCTGCGCGTCGTTCGTCGCGGTGGCTGTGTTCTGCGCCACCAACGTCCCGGTGATCAACAGAGAGCCATTATTGAATGCGCCGCCGCCCTGCGCGTCGTTCGTCGCACTGACCACGTTGCCCGCGATCGTCCCGCGGCGCATCTCCGCGGCCCCAGACTGGTTATGCACGCCGCCGCCCCGTGCATCGTATCCCCCGCTGGCCGTGTTGTCGTTGACCTGCGAGTCTTCGATGATGAGCGTGCCACTGATGTTCGACACGCCGCCGCCCGCAGCGTTGCCAAAGCCACTCGTCGCCGCGGCTGTGTTGCCGTTGACGGACGAGTTGGTGATGTAAATGGCGCTGTTGAACTCATTGTGAACGCCGCCGCCCAGGGCATTAGCACCCGAAGCACCCGTTGCGGTAACTATGTTGCTGTTCACCTGAGTGCCGGTGATGTGCAGCGCTGTGGCGCTCTGGTTGTAGATGCCGCCGCCCTCAGCGCTGGCAAAGCCAAAGCTGTTCGTCGCCGCGGCCGTGTTGCTGTTGACGGACGCGCTGGTGATCACCAGCGTCGCGTTGTTCCAGATGCCGCCGCCTTGGGCAGGCAGGGTGCTGGTGTTGCTGATCACGTTGCCGTTGATTTGAGAGAAGTTGAAGATAACGGCTGTGCCGTTCTGGTGGTAGATGCCCCCGCCGGCCTGGCCTGCGCTGTTGTTATTTACCCGCGCACCGTTCACGTTGA
>Ga0308310_1000074_pt1 | contig 33126 bp, 37 predicted proteins | sample HotsprSampleMS65_FD_203672 | JGI IMG/M metagenome (GOLD analysis project Ga0308310, IMG submission 203672) | Hot spring phototrophic mat microbial communities from Mushroom Spring, Yellowstone National Park, Wyoming, United States - 20090730_MS65 ...
TGGTAAATTTCATCAATCAGACAATAGACAGCAATAATGAACAGCTCTTCGTCAAACATAGGGCTATACCTCCAGGAGAATTTACCTGGAAGTATACCCCAAAAAAATCAAGTTGCACATGGCGTATATTTTCTTTTAGATGCAGATGAGTATGGTCGCAGCGGTCTTATCCGGATTTCTGCTGGCCCTCGCCGCGCCAGGGGTGGTCCGCCTGGCGCGCGGGGCATCGGGCTGGCTCCTGGCCCTCCTGCCCGCCGCGCTGACCGCCTACTTCGTCCGCTACCTGGGACCGGTCGCGGCGGGCCGGGCGGTCGCCGTCTCCTATCCCTGGGCGCCGGACCTGGGGGTTTCCCTCTCGTTCTACCTGGACGGGCTGAGCCTCCTCTTCGCGCTCCTCATCTGCGGCATCGGCGCCCTGGTCGTGGTCTACGCCGGCCGCTACCTGCACGGGCATCCTCACCTGGGCCGCTTCTATGTCTACCTGCTGGCGTTTATGGCCTCCATGCTGGGGCTGGTCCTGGCCGGTAACGTTCTGACGATGTTCATCTTCTGGGAACTAACCAGCCTCACCTCCTTCCTGCTCATCGGGTTTGAGCACGAACGGGAGGCGGCCCGCGCGGCGGCGCTCCAGGCCTTGCTGGTGACCGGCGCCGGAGGGCTGGCCCTGCTGGCCGGACTGGTCCTGCTGGGACAGGTCGGGGGCAGTCTGGAGTTCCCCGCGCTGCTGAACGGCGGACGGGCGATCCAGAGCCACCCCCTCTACCTGCCGATTCTCCTGCTGATCCTGGCCGGGGCCTTCACCAAGTCGGCCCAGTTCCCCTTCCACTTCTGGCTGCCGGGCGCGATGGAGGCCCCCACTCCGGTCAGCGCCTACCTGCACTCGGCGACGATGGTCAAGGCCGGGGTGTACCTTCTGGCCCGCCTGAGCCCCATCCTGGGCGGGAGCGATGCCTGGCACTACCTGGTTGTCGGGGCGGGCGCAGCCACAATGCTCCTGGGCGCGCTGGTGGCCCTCTGGCAGCGGGACCTGAAGCGGATTCTGGCCTACTCCACCGTCAGCACCCTCGGCGCGCTGGTCCTGCTGTTGGGGCTGGATACTGTCCTCTCCGTCAAAGCGGCGATGCTCTTCCTGCTGGCCCACGCGCTCTACAAGGGCGCGCTCTTCCTGGTCGCTGGGGCAGTGGATCACGAGACGGGCACCCGCGATGTCACGCGGCTGGGCGGGCTGGCGCGGGCGATGCCTCTCACCGCCGTCGCCGCCGGGCTGGCCGCGCTCTCTATGGCCGGGCTCCCCCCGATGCTGGGCTTCATCAACAAAGAACTGCTCTACGAGGCCAAACTCCAGGCCCCGCGCGCGGCGGCCCTGGTGACGGGCGCCGGAGTCCTGGCCAACGTGTTCCTGGTGGCGGTGGCGGGGATCGTGGGGCTGGCCCCCTTCTTCCGGCGCCGTGCCGACCTGCCGAAGAAGCCGCATGAGGCGCCGCCCGCGATGCTCCTGGGGCCGCTCCTTCTGGCGGGGATGGGCCTCTCCTGCGGCCTCTTCCCGGAAGTCATTGCCAACTCCCTCCTCTCGGCGGCTGTCAGCGCGGTGCGGGCCGAAGCGACGACGGTGGAACTGAAACTCTGGCACGGGATCAACACGGTCTTCGCTCTGAGCGTCCTCACCCTGGCGGCCGGGGCTGGCGTCTACGCCGCGCGCGGGGTCATCCGCCGGGCAGGCCCTCTGGCGGACGCGGTGGGCCGGTGGGGGCCGCAACGGTGGTACACCCTGCTCCTGGCGGGCCTGAACGGCCTGGCCCGCGCCCAGACGCGCCTTCTCCAGAATGGCTATCTGCGGGTTTACCTGATGGTCATCATTGTCACCACCGTCGGGATGGCCGGGTCCGCGCTGCTCCTGCGGGGTGGGCTGAGCGGGCCCATCGGTGACCTTTCGGACGTGCGGCCCTACGAGGGGATCATCGCCGTCCTCATCTTGGCTGCCGCGCTGATGGCCGTACTGACCCCCTCGCGGCTGGCGGCGGCCGCCGCGCTGAGCGTCATCGGCTACGGCGTGGCCATCATCTACATGCTCTTCAGCGCGCCGGACCTGGCAATGACCCAGTTCGCCGTGGAGACCCTGACGGTCATCCTGTTCGTCCTGGTCGTCTACCGGCTGCCGCGCTTTGCGCCCTTTTCGGGCCGGAGGGCGCGCGTCCGGGATGCCCTGCTGGCCCTCCTGGCCGGCGCCCTGATGACCGCGCTGGTGCTGACTGCCACGGCCCTGCCCCGCCCGTCCCACCTGGCCTCGTACTTTGCGGAGAACAGTTGGACCCGGGCCCACGGCCGCAACGTGGTCAACGTCATCCTGGTGGACTTCCGCGCGCTGGACACTTTGGGGGAGATTACTGTCCTTTCGGTGGCCGCCATCGGCGTCTACGCCCTGCTCCGGCTGCGGCTGGAGGGACCGGCGGAGGTGGAGCGCCGTCCACCGGAGGGAACCTGTCGGTTGGGGGAGGATGTCTGATGTTCTCGCTCATCCTGTCCACGGCGGTCCGGTACCTGTTCCCGCTGATGCTACTCTTCTCGGTCTTCATCCTGCTGCGCGGCCACAACGAGCCGGGGGGCGGCTTTGTGGGAGGGCTGGTCGTCGCGGCGGCCTTCTCGTTCTACGCCATCGCCTACGGCGTGCCGGCGGCCCGCCGGACCCTGGGTGTGGACCCCCGCGTCCTCATTGGCGTCGGGCTGCTGATGGCCGTCGGCAGCGGACTACTATCTGTCCTGCAGGGCCAGCCCTTTATGACCGGCCTGTGGGCGGAGACGGCCCTGCCGGTGCTGGGCAAGGCAGGCACGCCCCTTCTGTTTGACGTGGGCGTCTATCTGGTCGTCATCGGAGTGATGCTGACCATCATCTTCACCCTGGCGGAGGAGTGAGCAGGTGGAATAGGACACGGATACACACGGGTTTTACGGATTGGCACGGATGAAAAATCCGTGAACATCCGCACCATCCGTGTCCATCCGTGTCCCATCACCTGGAATAGGACACGGATACACACGGGTTTTACGGATTGGCACGGATGAAAAGTCCGTGAACATCCGTACCATCCGTGTCCATCCGTGTCCCATCGCCTGGAATAGGACACGGATACACACGGGTTTTACGGATTGGCACGGATGAAAAATCCGTGAACATCCGTACCATCCGTGTCCATCCGTGTCCCATATAAGAACAATCGGCACGGAGGAACCATGGAGACCGTTCTGGCCTTCGTCATCGGCGGACTCTACGCGGCCGGCCTCTACATGCTGATGCGGCGGAGCATCGTCAAACTGGTCATCGGGCTGGCCCTGATGAGCCAGGCCGCCAACCTGCTCATCTTCACCCTGGGGCGCCTGATCCGGGGCCGCCCGGCCCTCATCCCGCCCGACGCGGCCGCCCTGGCAGGGCCCTTCGCGGACCCCGTCCCCCAGGCCCTGATCCTGACGGCCATCGTCATCGGTTTCGGCGTGCATGCCTTCACCATCATCCTGGTCAAGCGGGCCTACCAGACGGTGGGCACCGATGACCTGGACGACATGCGGAACACGGACCTTCTTGCATAGCGCGGCCGATGGACATCCTGCTGATTCTCCCCATCCTGATCCCGTTTCTGACCGCTGTGGCGGCGCTCCTGGCGTGGAACTGGCGGCCCGTCCAGCGGGCCCTGGGCGTTCTGGGCACGGCGGCCCTGTTGGGCGCTGGGCTGGTACTCCTGGCGGCCGTCTGGCGGGACGGTGTCCGGGCGCTGCAGGTGGGGAACTGGCCCGCTCCCTTCGGCATCACCCTCTCCGCCGATCTGTTCAGCGCCATCATGGTGGTCCTGGCGGGACTGATCGGCCTGGCGGTCGCTGTCTACTCCCTGGGGAGCATGGACCCCGACCGGGAACGATTCGGGTACTACCCTCTCTTCCACTTCCTGCTGATGGGCGTCTGTGGCGCCTTTCTGACCGGCGACATCTTCAACCTGTACGTCTGGTTTGAGGTGATGCTCATCACTTCCTTCGTGTTGATGGTGCTGGGGGGAGAGCGGGCACAACTGGAGGGGGGCATCAAGTACGTCACCCTGAACCTGATGGCGTCGGCGCTCTTCCTGGCGGCGGTGGGCATCTTCTACGGGGTGACCGGCACGCTGAACATGGCCGACGCGGCGCACCGGATGAGAGAGGTGGAGCAGCCGGGCCTGGTGACGGCGCTGGCCCTGATGTTTCTGGTCGCTTTCGGCATCAAGGCCGCCGTCTTCCCCCTTTTCTTCTGGCTCCCGGCCTCTTACCACACGCCGCCTGTGGCCGTCTCCGCCCTCTTCTCCGGCCTGCTCACCAAAGTGGGGGTCTACGCGCTGATCCGGGTCTTCACCCGGTTGTTCGTGCAGGACGCGGGATACCCCCATGCCATCATCCTGGTCATCGCCGGGCTGACGATGGTCACGGGCGTGCTGGGCGCGGTGGCCCAAAATGAGTTCCGCCGCATTCTCTCCTTCCACATCGTCAGCCAGATCGGGTACATGGTGATGGGGTTGGGAATGTTCACTCCCCTGGCCCTGGGTGGGGCAATTTTCTATATCATCCACCATATCATCGTGAAAACGAATCTTTTCTTGATCAGCGGCCTGGTCCTGCGACTCCGGGCTACTCATCAGTTGAACAAACTGGGGGGACTATACCACACTCACCCAGGGCTGGCCTCTTTGTTTTTGATCCCTGCTCTTTCCCTGGCGGGGCTCCCGCCCCTCTCCGGCTTCTTCGCCAAACTGGCACTGGTCTGGGCCGGGCTGGAGACGCGGCAGTTCGCCATCGTCGCGGTCGCCCTGGGGGTCAGTCTGCTGACCCTCTTCTCTATGATGAAAATCTGGAACGAGGCCTTCTGGAAACCGTTGGGGGAAAACGACCCGCCGCCTGCCGGGGGGACGTCTCCGGCCCTCTGGCTGCCCGTTGCGGGGCTGGCGGCCCTGACGGTCCTCATCGGCCTGGCTGCAGGTCCCCTCTTTGCCCTGAGTTTGCGGGCCGCGGAGCAGTTATTGGGTAGGGAGGTCTGATGGGCGCGTTTCTGCTCAATGTTCTGCTGGCGCTGGCCTGGGTCGCACTGACCGGGCGGTTCAACATGGGCAACTTCGCCTTCGGCTTTGTTTTGGGCTACGGGGCGCTCTGGCTGGCCCAACGGGTGCTGGGGCCCTCGTCCTACTTCGGGAAGGCGCGCCGGGTCATCGGGTTTGTCCTCTTCTTCCTCTGGGAGGTCATCAAAGCGAACCTGCAGGTGGCGTACATCGTCCTCAACCCGCGCTACCGGATGCATCCGGGCGTCATCGCCGTCCCGCTGGACGCGCGGACCGACGCGGAAATCACCCTGCTGGCGAACCTGATCACCCTCACCCCCGGCTCCCTGAGCATAGATGTCTCGGCGGACCGCAAGGTCCTTTACATCCACACGATGGACCTGGGGGACGACCCGGCCCGTTTCCGTCGGGAGATCAAAGAGGGGTTTGAGCGACGGCTGCTGGAGGTGATGCGGTGAACCTGACGGACCTGATTCTGTGGGTGGCGATGCCGGTGATGAGTCTGGCGCTGGTTCTGGCCTTCGTCCGACTGGCGCGCGGGCCCACCCTCTCCGACCGGGTCATCGCGCTGGACCTGACCGGGACGGTGGGGATGGGGATGATCGCCGCCTATGCCATCGCCCGGGACCTGCCGGTCCTGCTGGATGTGGCGATTGTGCTGGCGTTGCTCTCATTCTTGGGGACAGTGGCCTTCGCGCGCTATCTGGAGCGGAGAGTGGGGCCATGAGGGAGGTCATCAGCGGCGTTCTGGTCCTGATTGGGGCGGCCTTTATGCTGCTGGCGGGGGTGGGCATCCTGCGCATGCCGGACCTCTACACCCGCATGTCCGCCACGACAAAGGTTGCCACGCTGGGTGTCGGCTCCACTCTGCTGGCGGTGGCGGTGTACTTCGGCGAACTGGGGATTGTCACCCGCGCGCTGGCAGCGGTCGCCTTCGTGCTTCTGACCGCGCCGGTGGCGGCCCACATGATCGGACGGGCGTCGTACTTCATCGGCGTCCCGCTGTGCAGAGAGACGGCGATAGACGAACTGCGCGGTCACTACGACCTGCGTACCCACGAACTGGAGTCGGTTTGCTTTCCCGAACTGGAACTGCAACTCCCCGATCTGCAGGTCGGGCGGCTCCGGATTCCCGATGGGGCCGCGGCGGCGGGCCGCACGCTGGCGGAGATAGAGTTGCGCCGGCGCTACGATGTGAGCGTGCTGGCGGTCTGTCGGGGCTCCCACACCATCCCCAACCCTGACGGGGACGTCCGGCTCCTCCCTGGCGACGAACTGATCCTCATCGGTCCGCCGGAGCGGCTGGACGACGTCGCTGAAGCACTGAAAGGAGGATAACTATGGAAGCGAACGTCAAACTGGGCCGGATTCTGGGCATCCCGGTGGGGTTGCACGTCAGTTGGTTTCTGGTCTTCGGACTGGTCACCTGGTCCCTGGCGGTCGGGTACTTCCCCGCCGAATATCCTGCCCTGCCCCGGAGTGCCTACTGGCTCCTGGGTGCGGTCACCAGCCTGCTCTTCTTCGGGTCGGTCCTGGTCCACGAACTCAGCCACTCGGTCGTCGCCCTGCGCAACCGCATCCCCGTCCAGGGCATCACCCTGTTCATCTTCGGCGGAGTGGCGCAGATCGCCCGGGAGCCGCAGGATGCGGGCATGGAGTTCCGCGTGGCCATCGCCGGGCCGCTGGCCAGTTTCGGCATGGCCGGCCTCTTCGCTGGCCTCTGGTGGCTGGACCGGGCCATCCCCTACCTGGCCGCGCCCAGCATCTGGCTGATGCGCATCAACCTGATCCTGGGGCTCTTTAACCTGATCCCGGGCTTCCCGCTGGACGGTGGGCGGGTCCTGCGGGCGGTCATCTGGCATTTCACGGGCAACTTCTACCGCGCCACCCAGGTCGCGGCCTTCACGGGCCAACTGGTGGCCTTCGGTTTCATCGGCATCGGTCTCCTGACCATGCTGACCGGGAACTGGGTCAACGGCCTGTGGCTGGCCTTCATTGGCTGGTTCCTGCAGAACGCAGCAGCGGCCAGTTACGCCCAGACCAGCATACAGAAGGCCCTGCGCGGCGTCACAGTGGATCAGGTGATGGCCCGGGAGTGCCCGCTGGTCCCGGCCACCCTCTCCCTACGGGACCTGGTAGACGGCTACATTCTGACTGGCGGGCGGCGCTGTTTCTTCGTAACCGAGGAGGACCATCTGCGCGGCATCCTGACCCTCGCCGACGTCACGAGAGTGCCCCAGGAAGACTGGGGTAGAACATTTCTCACTCAGGTCGTCGTGCCCTGGGAGCGGACCATCCGGGTAGCACCGAACATGCCGCTTCTGGATGCTCTGCGGATAATGGACGACGCGGGGGTCAACCAGATACCGGTTGTCCTGGGGGACGAACTGGTGGGGATGCTCTCTCGCGAACAGGTGCTCCGCTATATCCGAACGCGCGCGGAACTGGGATTGTAGGACAACTACCTGCTGCGGGCCCTCTACCGGAAACCGCCCGGCGAACGGAGCGCAGACCGCCGGACCTGATTGCAGCGGGGTTTTGCGGCGGCCCAAAGGGCTGCCGCAAAACCCCGCCCCTTCGCTCGGGAGGCATGCCCATGGCCTATCTGGTCGTTCTGGTCCTGGATAATCCCGACCAGTGTCCCGATGTTCTCCGGGCGTGGGACGAGGCAGGAGTCCCCGGCGCGACGATTCTGGAGAGCACTGGCCTGGCGCGGTTGCAGAAAGCCATCTGGGATGACCTGCCGCTGGTCCCCTCCGTGCGGGACCTGCTGGGCACCCGGGAACTCCACCACCGCACCCTCTTCACCATCGTTCGGGATGAGGAGGTGATTGTTCAAAATTCGGCAAAGGGGGGAAAGAGAGGCCTATCTCCCTGCTGTTCTTGCTTTTCTTCCCCAATCCCTCAGGCCAGCAGGAGGGCCAATGGCGCTCCCCCCTGGTGCAGATGATTCCCGCACCACGCCAGAAGTCGGCTCACATTGACCGCGGACTCTTCTCGTTTGTACCCCCGCATGCTCCGATACCGCTCTTTCACCCACCACCCGATCGCCCGCTCCGCGGCATTGTTCGTCCCGTCTATCTGCTCACCGTTTCGCCCTTTCCAGCCCCGATACCGGGTCAACCGCCCCCACAGATTCCAGCGGTCCAGCAACAGTAACCGAATCCGATACGCTACACTGGCCTTCTCCCCTTCCCGGGGAGGCGAAGCCCCTAAATACCGCTCCAGCATCGTCTTCAACGCCTGCCCCTGTTCCGGTTGCCTCTCCCGAACCAACTCCTTCAACCGGTCCAAATCCGCCACCGCCTGTTCGGCGCTCACCCCGAGGGCGCTCAAAGACCCATCGCTGTCCTCCTTCGCCAGAGACCGCAACTCCTCCACCAATTGCTCCGTGTTCCGCCGTACGTGACTCTTGCAAACCTGGTGGGGCAACCCCAGATCATCCGCCACTTGCTTGAAGGCATCCGCATCATCCGTGACCAGAAGCTCGGCCCCCACCGCCTCCGCCACCGGTTGAAGCCACTCCTTCAACGTCCGCGCATCCTCCCCTTCCAATCCTTCCACACATACCACCAACCCGCTCACGGCATCTACGGCTACCCCAATGGGATACCATTTCCCCTTCACTTTCACGGAAGTCACGTCACTCCCCAGCGCCGAGACCTGAACTCCCTCCACGACCTTTTCCCTCCTCAGGCCGGGCACCTTCCGGGCCGCTCGCTGGACCGTGTAGTACACCAGGGTCTTGCTCATAAAGAGGCCCAGGGCCTCCAGCAACAACGAAACGGCCCCATAACTCAGGCCCAACAGGTAAAGGGCCACCGCCAACCCTTTCACCCGTTGCGAAAAGTGATCCCGAGAGACCCCGGTGGGATACACCCGAAACGTACGGCCGCAGCGGAGACACCGATACCGCTGGGCGGTGACCTCCTGGTACTGGGTGTCCCGCAGCGGTTTCGGGACTTCCTGCACCTGTTGGAAGTGCCTCCCTTTACATCCCGGATAAGGGCAGATCTGGGGGGCCTGGAACGCATCCGGCTTCACTGGGGGCAGACGAAAGAGTAGCCGCATCTCTCCTCCTCCCGCAAGAACGGATTGCCTCCAACATTATACCCCAATTTTACCAACAGGTGAACAATCACGGAGCGGAGGGGCGGTTGACAAAAAGTCCGAATTGGAGTATACTTACAGGCGGCAGGGACTTGACCTTACTTATGGGTGTGGTATAATTTTTCTGCCGACGTAGCTCAATCGGCAGAGCATCCGCCTTGTAAGCGGAACGGTGCGGGTTCAAGTCCCGCCGTCGGCTTGATGGGTCGGTGGCCCGAGCGGCAAAGGGGGCGGACTGTAAATCCGCTGGCTCAGCCTTCGCAGGTTCGAGTCCTGCCCGGCCCACTGTGGGCCCACGTAGCTCAATCGGCAGAGCACACCCTTGGTAAGGGTGTGGTTATGGGTTCAATTCCCATCGTGGGCTCCTGGAGACTACGCATAGATGAAGGTCCGCGATGTAATCAGACTGATTGAGGAAGACGGCTGGTATCTGGTCAGGACCAAAGGCAGCCATCGGCAGTATAAACATCCCACAAAACCTGGATTGGTTACCATCGCAGGTCACCCGAACGATGACCTGGCGGAAGGCACATTAAGCAGTATTCTCAAGCAAGCACAGTTGCAAAAACCGAGAAAGCAGTAAACTATGCCCATTTACCGTTTTTTGGTCGTTATAGAAAAAGCGAACGGCAACTATTCTGCATATTCTCCAGACCTGCCAGGTTGCATTGCGACGGGGAAGACCCCGGAGGAAGCGGCGTTGAACATGCACGAAGCGATAGAGATGCATGTGCGGGGAATGCTGGAAGACGGTTTGCCAGTGCCACAGTCACAATCGTTAGCAGAATATGTTGCTATCCCTTCACCCTGATGGTAGATTGATGTCGTTATCTCTCATTAAACCCGACCAAACCGCAGCACATTGAGGATTTTCATGGCAAAGAAGGCGAAAGCAATCCGGTTGACGATTACTCTGGCCTGTACAGAGTGTAAAGAACAGAATTACACCACCGAGAAGAATCGGCGGAACGATCCATCGCGGCTGGAACTGCGCAAGTATTGCCCGCGCTGCCGCAAGCACACGCTCCATCGGGAGACCAAGTAGCGGCAGGCCTTGCGCCTGCCGGAATGCAGGCCTTGCGCCTGCTGAGGCTTTTGTCCTGTGACCGTTTCCGCAGGGGGTTAGCTCAATAAGGCAGAGCAGCGGTCTCCAAAACCGCAGGCTGCGGGTTCAAGTCCCGCACCCCCTGCCTGCTGGCTTTCAAGACACCGCCCATCCCGGCGGTGTCTTGAAATGTTAGGCAGAAGAAACGCGGGCAAATGACGCCGGAGGACGGTTCATCGTGAAAAAAGAAAACGCACTGGTCCGCTATTTCCGGGAGACCCGGGTGGAGGTCAAACGGGTCCGCTGGCCTACCCGGGAGGAGACCTGGCGGCTGACCCGGATTGTCCTGGTGGTCACCGTCAGTATGGCCCTTTTCCTCTGGCTGATGGACGTTCTCTTCTCCTGGTGGCTGCGGGGCATCATAGAAAGTGATCCCTGGCGGATCGCGATGGGCGTGATCGTCCTGGTGGCCGGCATTGTCGTCGGGGTCATCCTGGGGCGACAGCAGGAGTAGCGGTGGCGGAAAGGTAAAGAGTGATGGACCGGGAAGACCGCCTGGAGACTCTGGAACAGGACGCAGAGGAGCAGGGGGGGACGGGAGCCCTGAGGCCTGCCGGGTCTTCAAGACCGCGCAGGCCTGCTGTGCCGTCCGCGCCGGATGAGGACGCGCTGGATGCATCCGTCGGTGCCAGCCGGACGGGCACTCCATCCGACCCGACGGCCGAACCGACGGACGAGCGGGCCTGGTACGTGATCCATTGCTACTCCGGCTACGAGAACAAGGTCAAGCACAACCTGGAGCAGCGCATTGAGACGATGCGCATGCAGGATAAAATCTTCCAGGTGGTCATCCCGACCGAGGAAGAGATTGAGGTCAAGGACGGTAAGCGGCGCACGGTGGAGCGCCGGGTTTTCCCAGGGTATGTCCTGGTGCAGATGATTCTGGATGATGAGTCCTGGTCGGTGGTCCGCAACACGCCCGGGGTGACCGGCTTTGTGGGGATGGGCAACCGCCCGACGCCGCTGCGCCCGGAAGAGGTGCAGGCGATTATGAAGCGGATGGAGGCCGAGGCACCCCGGGTCAAAGTGACCTACAGGGCCGGCCAGAAGGTGCGCATCATAGACGGCCCGTTCCGCGATTTCATCGGCGTCGTGGATACCATTGACGAAGAGCGGACCAAGGTGCGGGTCCTGGTCTCCTTCTTCGGACGGGATACGCCGGTGGAATTGGATTTCCTGCAGGTGGAGCGGGTGTAGCGGATTGCGGATTGCAGATTGCAGATTGCAGATTGCAGATTTGATGGGAGATAGCAGATGAAGAAAATCAAAGCGGTGGTCAAGTTGCAGATTGAGGCCGGAAAGGCGAATCCGGCGCCGCCGGTGGGGCCGGCGCTGGCCCAGCACGGCATCAACCTGATGCAGTTCTGCAAGGAGTATAACGCCCGTACGGCCTCTATGGCGGGCAACATCGTCCCGGCGGAGGTCACCATTTATCAGGACGGCTCCTTCACCTTTGTGCTGAAGACGCCGCCCACACCGGACCTGCTGCGGAAGGCCGCCGGGGTAGAGAAGGGTTCTTCCGAACCCAACCGCAGTAAAGTGGGGCGGGTCACCCGCGCCCAGTTGCGGGAGATCGCCCAACTCAAGATGCGAGACCTGAATGCCGTGGACCTGGAAGGCGCGATGCGCCAGATTGAGGGAACGGCGCGCAGTATGGGGATTGAAATCGTGGATTAACCTGCCCGGTGGGAGGGCAACGCCCGTTAATCACCACAAGGAGGTAATATGCCGAAGAGAGGAAAGAAGTACCTGGAAGCGCTAAAAAAGGTGGACCGCAACCGCCTGTATTCCCCTCAGGAAGCGATCCAACTGGTCAAAGAGACCGCCTACGCCAACTTTGACGCCTCGGTGGACCTCCACATCCGGCTGGGGGTGGACCCCCGCCACGCCGACCAGCAGGTACGGGGGGTGGTCCTGCTCCCCCACGGCCTGGGCAAGACGGTGCGGGTGCTGGTCTTCGCGGCTGGCGACGCCGCCCGCATCGCCGAGGCCGCCGGAGCGGACTACGTCATCTCCGACGACGAAGGGATCAAGAAGATTCAGGACGGCTGGACCGATTTTGACGTCGCCGTCGCGGTGCCGGATATGATGGGGAAGGTGGGCCGCCTGGGCCGCATCCTGGGCCCGCGCGGGCTGATGCCCAACCCCAAGACCGGCACGGTGGTCCCGCCGGAGGACCTGCCGCGCGTCATCCAGGAGGCGAAGGCCGGCCGCGCCGAGTTCCGCGTGGATAAGACCGCCAACCTGCACATTCCCATTGGCCGGGTCAGTTTCTCCAACCAGGCCCTTCTGGAGAATCTGGCGGCCGCAATGGACGCGGTCAAAAAGGCCCGCCCCACCGCCGCCAAAGGCACCTACATCCGCAAAGTCACCCTGGCGTCCTCTATGGGGCCGGGGATCAAGGTGGACCCGGTGGCTGCGCAGGCGCTGGAAGTGGCGTAGCAAGAATGCAAGATGCAAGATGCAAGATTGCAAGAATGCAAGATTGCAAGATTGCAAGAGAGCAAGAAGGCAAGAAGGCGATACGCGATAGGCGATAAGCGATAAGCGATAGGCGATAAGCGATACGCGATACGCGATAAGCGATAGGCGATACGCGATAAGCGAATCAGGCCGAAGACAGCAGGCGCGCCGAGGGGCGCTGAAAGTTGCCTGCCGAGGCTGGAGAGAGGTCCGTTCCCTCATCGGGCGGGGAGTCTGACCCTGCCCGGTGGGGTAGACTCCCCCGCATCGGCTGGCGCGGGGGAGTTTTTGTTGCGGAAAACGTAAAACGTGATGCGTGAAACGTGAAAGGAGGTGATGTCGGGTGGCCATATCAAAAGAGAAGAAAGCGGAGCGGGTGGAGCAGTACCTGGAGCATCTGCAGAAGAGCCAGGGACTCATCCTGACCGACTACCGGGGCCTGCGGGTGGCGGAGGTGGAGGAACTGCGCCGGTCGCTGAGAGGCGCTGAGGCCACCTACCAGGTGGTCAAAAACCGCCTGCTGCTCCTGGCCCTGCAGCAGATGGGGCTGACAATGCCGCAGGAGTGGCTGGAGGGCCCGGTGGCGGTGGCATTCTGCCACGGCGAGGTCCCAGCGGCCGCAAAAGTGGTCCTGGATTTCTCCAAAGGACACGAAAGGTTCGCCGTCAAGGGCGGCCTGCTGGGCAAGACGCCGATTACGCCCGCACAGGTCACCGCGCTGGCCAATCTCCCGCCCAAGGAGACGGTGCTGGGGCAGGTCCTGGGCACCATTAACGCGCCGGCGTCCCAGGTGGTCGGTGTCGTCGCCAGCGGAATCCGGCAGGTGCTCAACGTGCTGCAGGCGTATGTGGATAAACTGGAGGGGAAGACGGCCCCCCAGGCTGCGTAGTGAAACGTAAAACGTAAAGCGTAAAAAGTAAAACGTGAAGGAGGTAAAGGATGGCCGATTTGCAGAAACTGGTGGAGGAGATCAGTCAACTGACGCTTCTGGAAGCCGCCGAACTGGTGAAGATGCTGGAGGCAAAACTGGGCGTGACCGCCGCGGCTCCGGTAGCAGTGGCCGCGATGCCCACCGCCGCTGCGGCTCCCGCTGAGCCCGTGGAGGAGAAGACCGAGTTCACCGTCGTGCTCAAGGAGGTCGGCGAGAAGAAGATTGAGGTCATCAAGGTGGTGCGGAAACTGACCAACCTGGGCCTCAAGGAAGCCAAAGACCTGGTGGAGAGCGCGCCGGCGACGGTGCTGGAAGCCGTCCCGAAGGAAGCGGCGGAGAGCGCCAAGGCGGAACTGGAAGCGGTCGGCGCCAAAGTGGAAATCAAATAGTAAATTTTTGTGGCGGCGGCTTTGCCGCCGCCACAAAAATTATCCTCTGGCCGGATACCATTTCTGGAACCAGGCGGTGAAGGCGAAGGCCGGGATCAGGAGCAGGTTGCGGGCGAGGGTCCACATCAGCGCCTGCTCCGGCCGCGCGTGCCCCGCCAGCGCCAGGACCGCCATGAGCAGGTAGACCCAGCCCCACACGGTGGTGATGATGGCGTTGGTGCGGAGAAAGACGGGGAGGTTCCAGAGGGCCGACGGGTATGACCATTTGGAGTACTCGGCGGTGAACGGCCGCTCCGCGGCCAGCGTCCCCAGCCAGATGCCCGCCAGCGTCAAGTACCCCAGAACGTCGCCGTAGGCGGTGAAGAACCGGCTCCCCAGGAGCGTCGCCAGCCCTGCCAGCGCGAAGTAGAGGGGCGTCCCCGTCTCCATCCAGGTGGGGCGGGCGAAGCGGCGACGGTATCCCCAGATCAGCGCCCCCAGCAGAAACGGTACCCCCAGGCTGATCCACGGCCCGATGCCGGGGATGTCCACCGTTGCCCAGTGGACCATCCAGGGGACGAAGGCCACCGTCAGCCAGGCCATGCCCGGAAGGCGGATAGGCCCGCGCTGAACCGTCTCCTCCTCCAGCGGCGCGGGGGCCGGCGCGGGCGGCGCCTTCGGCCCCTCCGGCCCGGAGAAGAGGTCCCCCAGCCGCAGGAGCAGGCCGAAGTCCCCCTCCACCCGGTACATCCCCTTCACGTAGGCGGCCTGCCCGCTCAACTCGTTGCGGGAAATCTTCAGCCAGACCTCCGCCGGGGTGTGGACCGTCATCGTGGGCCGGGGGACGGTGCCCTCGTGAGCCGTGCAGCGCCCCTCCCGGATGCGCAGGACGTAGTGGCCCGGCTCCTCCCCGGTGACGACGAACTGGATGTCGGCCTGCAGGTCTCCGGCCGCGGCCGGGTTGAAGACAGTGGGCATGCCCAGAATGGCCTCGCGGCAGGTCCGGGGGCCCGCTCCGGGCTCTCCCACAGGCAGGACGATGGGTGGGGAGAGGTTCTCCTCACGCCACTCCGCTTCGCTTCGTGGCTCACTACGGACGGGACGCCGAGGTTCCTCACCCCTCCCCCTGGCGGCGAAGCCGCCAGGGGTGGGGTGAGGCCCAATCTGGCTATCCCACCACAGGTTGGCCATGCCTGCGTAGACCTCCGGCTCCGCCAGCGGCGTGTCCAGGACCGCCTGGGTCTCCGGCAGGATGTGCCCATAGGTGACGAACTCCCACCCGGCCCGACGGGCGGCATCAGTGTACCAGCGCAGACTTTCGGCCAGCGCAGGCTGGGCCAGCAGTTCGCCCCCCGCGCAGAGAATCGTCGCCGCCAGTTCGGTGTCGGGGTCGTCGGTGTAGCGGCGGAAGGTCTCCACCAGCCCGGAGAAGTGGTGCCGCTCCGGGAAGCCACAGTTGGAGATAAGGACCACCCTTCGGACCGACGGCCCGTCGGTGTAGCGGGGCGGGTGGGTGTAGTGAGCCCCCCGCTGGACGATGTGGGGGTCCGCCAGGGGCAGCAGCCGGTCCATAAAGTCCTTCATCAGCCCGCTCACGGTGAAGACGTAGAGGGGCGTGGCGTAGACCACGACGTCGGCCTGGCGGACTTTCGGAAACAGCGCCGCCATGTCGTCTTTGTGGACGCAGACGCCGGGGGTCTTCGTCCAGCAGGTGAAGCAACCCAGGCAATGATTGATCTTCAGGTCCTTCAGGTAGACGGTCTCCGTCTCCGCGCCGGCCTCCCGTGCCCCCTCCAGGAAGGGCTGCAGGATGCGGTCGGTGTTGCTGCGGCGGCCGCGCGGGCTTCCGTTGATGGCGAGAATCTTCATGATTCCTCCTCCAGGTTTCGGATATGGCGGATGGTCTCCTCGGCCCACTCCAGCGCGGCGCGGGTGAGCCGGACGCCGTAGTCCAACGTGAGGGCCCAGAAGAAGACCTCGCGCGGGGAGCGGACTGCCTCGGCGTAGTGGGCGGCCTGCTGGGGAATCCGCGCGTATTCCTCCAGCCGTGCCCGCAGCCCGGCGGCGTACCCCTCTAACAGGGCAACGGCCTCTTCGTCGGCCAACTGCCCGGCGAAGAAGACCTTGACCAGCAGGGGGACGCGCGGGTCCTCCGGGTCGGACGGCGCGCGCAGCCAGCGGCGCAGTTCCTCCCGCCCCGCGTCGGTGAGGTGGTAGACCTTGCGGTTGGGGCGGTCCTCCTGCGGGACGACCTCCACCGTCACCCAGCCGCGACGGGTGAGTTCCTTCAGCGTCCGGTAAATCTGGGCCTGGTCGGCGGGCCAGAAGTGCCGCACGGACGTGTCAAAGGCTTTCTTCAGGTCGTAGCCGGTCATCGGGGCGTAGTTCAGAAAGCCGAGGATGGCATGTTCCAGGGACATCGCGCCTCCGGTTTGGATGACTTGTCTAATATATGACCAGTCATATAATACCACAGGGCGCGGTTTTTGTCAAGTCGCTCTGGTTGTAGGACACCTGCGAGCAGTTGTCCTACACGGGACAGGCTGAAGCCTGGGCTACAGGCGGGCGATCAGGGGGAAGCGAGGGGAAGGTGAGAGGCGTCGTTCAGGGCGATGAGGGCAGGTTGACCGTCTTCCACCCGGACCCGCGTGAGGGTGCAGTGGCCCAGTTCATACCCCCACCACTGGCTCATCTGCTCCGGTAGCAGGCAGGCCAGCATCGCCCGCAGGGTCCCGCCGTGAGCCACAATCAGGACGGTGCCCTGGGAATGGCGGGCGAGGATGTCCCGGCAGGTCGCCTCCACCCGGCGGAAGAACCCGGACCGGCTCTCCCCTCCGGGCCAGGTGAACTCCACGTTCATCCGGTCCCGCCAGCGCTCGTAGAGGTCGGGGTAGAGGGTCTTCATCTCCTCCAGGGTCACTCCGTCCATATCGCCGAAATTGATCTCCCGCAGGCCGTCCAGCGGGACGGGGTCCAGCCCCAGTGCCTGCCCGATGACCTCTGCGGTCCGGCGGGCACGGGGCAGGGGACTGGTGTAGAGGGCGACGGCGTCGTTCACCTCGGCGGCCAGGCGGCGGGCGACGGCCTCCGCCTGGGCCAGCCCCCGGTCGGTCAGCGGCGTGTCGTTCCAGCCCACCCAGCGCCGCTGGACATTGGCAACGGTCTCGGCATGACGGATGAGGATCAGTTGGAGCGCCATGTCAACCTGCCTGTCCCCGCCGATAGAAGTCGCACTCATCCCTCAGGACGCAACGTCCGCATTCGGGGTTGCGGGGATGGCAGACGTCCCGCCCCAGCGCGATGAGGTTCAGGTGAAGGGGGTAGCAGAGGTCCGGGGGGATGAGGTCTTCCAGCAGGGTATGGGCCTGTTCCCGCGTGGCCCGCGCCGGGATCAGTCCCAGCCGTCGGCATACCCGATGGATGTGGGTGTCCACGGGGAACGCGGGGCGGCCGAAGGCGAAGAGAAGGACAATCGCCGCCGTCTTGGGGCCGATGCCGGGGATGGAGAGCAGCCAGGCCCGCGCCGTCTCCAGCGGCATATCAGCCAGAAAATCCAGGGAGAACTCCCCCCGTTCGGCCCAGATCCGCCGCAGCGTCTCCTGGATGCGCGGGGCCTTGGTGGGCGCCAGTCCCGCCGGACGAATCGCCGCGATCACGTCTTCCAGCGGGGCGTCCCGGACGGCCTCCCAGGTGGGGAACCGCTCCCGCAACCGCTCGTACGCCCGGTCCCGATTGCGGTCGTTGGTGTTCTGGGAGAGGATGGTGGAGACGAGGACCGCCACGGGGTCGCGCGGTGCCCATTCGGGCTCGCCGTATTCTGACATCAGTCGCCGGTGAATGGAGTAAATCCGGTCGGTGGACATGTTGCTCCGCGCCTTGCCCACAGAATGTGTCTAAAAATTCGTTCGCAGTGGTAACTACCTACCAGGGGGCCCTGGGCAAGCGCTATAAAAGATGCTGGTGAAGGCATGCCCCTGTAGCGCAGGCCGCCAGGCCTGTATGCAGGCTAACAGCCTGCGCTACGTGATCTGAAAACTACTCAGGGTAGGTAATTACTCGCAGTGAGACATAGAACGCAGCAGAGCGCAGTTTGGGCGATTCAGGCGCTACTCCGCTTCGCTTCGTGGCTCACTACAAACATTTTCCAGCCACCCTCTCACCCACCCCAGCGGATGATTCCGCCGATGAGCGCCAGCAGAATGCCCAGGCCCGCCAGCATGATGCCTACGGCCCATCGTCTGGGAGAACTGATGTCCGCTACCTGCGGCATCTGCTCCGGGTCGGGTTGAACCACCTGATACTCGGGGATGAAGAACCAGCCCAGCAGGATGCCTGTCAGCACTCCACCGATGTGGCCCCAGTTGTCCACACGAGGAATGACGAGCCCGAGGGTGAGCAGAATAGCCACTGGAAGAATCGCGAGGAAGGCTTGCCGTCTATCTACTGCCCACCGGCGATAATACTTCCTGCACCGCCATCGCCCATCCAGAAAGTAACAGCGGGCAAACGCTAACCTCGCGTATGGGTGGCGGTACTCGTACAGTGCCAGCATACCCAAAAGCCCGAAAATTGCCCCGGATGCTCCCACCGCCATATTTTTTCTAAAAAGAAAACTCACCGCGGTACCCCCCACCCCGGATAGCAGGTAAGCGAGCAGGAACCGGAAGCGGCCGAAGGTACGTTCCACCTCCTTCCCGAAGGAAACGAGAGCGTAACTGTTAAAGAAGAAGTGCCGGAGGTCCGCGTGCAGAAAGATAGGGGTGATCAGTCGCCACCACTGGCCCAGAACAATGGCCTCGTTGATTTTCGCCCCCCACATCAGGACCAGTTCCTGCCCCACAACCAGAGATCCCAGAAAGACCAGGCTGTTGATGGCCAGCACGATGTACGTCCAGAGGGGGAAGTAATGGGGAACGTAGAGCGTAATGCGTTGGGGTGTCGGAACTTCTGGCGTCGGTTCCGACTGTTCCGGAATCGCTGTTCCCTCTGGTGAGCACTCTGCGGACATCGCGTGTTCCTCTACAGTTGCACCCGGCGCGGGTGGACCCGACAGTGCTCCGCCTCAACGATGGCCGCAATCTGGGCCACCGTGCGGTCCAGTTCCCCCTCCCGATTGACCACCACGTAGTCAAACTCCTGCATACGGCTCATCTCCCACTCAATCTTCCCCACCCGCTCGGCCAATTGCTCCGGCGTCTCCGTGCCCCGTCCCTTTAGGCGGCGCACCAGTTCGTCCTTTGATTCAGCGGTCAGGAAGATGAGCACCGCCTCGGGGGCCAGTCGGCGGATGGTCGCCGCGCCCTGGACATCCACCCGCATGATGACGTCTTTACCGGACGCGAAGGCGTCCCGGACCTGCTGTTTGGGGACCCCTTTGTGCTCTCCGTAGACGACCGCGTGCTCCAGCAGTTCCCCCTCCCGCTCCAGCCGCAGGAACTCCTCGGTGGAGAGGAAGAAGTAGTCCACGCCGTGGACCTCGCCGGGGCGCGGGGGGCGGTCCGTGGCCGTGACGACGAAGTGGAAAGGGTAACCCAACTCCTTCATCCGCCGCAGGACGGAGTCCTTCCCGACCCCGGCGGGTCCTGAGATGACGATGAGCAGCGGGTAGCGGGGGGGCGTCCAGGTCATCTTGCATTCCTCCTTGAGGAAGGTATAATTGCTCCTTGCAGTCACTACCTGCACCATGTGTGGCGCAGGCTGTTCGCCTGCGCTGGCGGCCTGCGCTACATCACGAGATCACCCGGAGGGAACGGAGATGCCCGTATACGAGTACCGATGCCACGACTGTCGTCGTCGCGTTTCCATATTTTGGCGGACGTTCTCCGAAGCCCAGAGCGGGACGCCGGTCTGTCCCCACTGCGGGGGCACGAATCTGACCCGCCTCATCTCCCGCGTGCGGGTGGTCCGCTCCGAAGAGAGCCGCCTGGAGTCGCTGGCCGATGATTCTTTCCTCTCCGACTTTGATGAAAAGGACCCCCGCTCGCTGGCGCGCATGATGCGCCGGATGGCCGACGAAGTGGGAGAAGACCTGGGGCCGGAGTTTGAGGAAGTTGTCGGACGGTTGGAGGCAGGGGAGAGCCCCGAGGAGATAGAGAAGGCCATGCCGGAACTGATGGGGGAGGAAGGCGGGGAAGCGGACATCGGCGAGGAGTTATAACGTCGGAGGGATGTGTCCCGTCCACCGCGCCTGCAGGAGGGCGCGCAGGTCCGCCTGCACCGCTTCCACAGAGCGGGCGGCATCCACCACGACCCACCGCTGGGGTTCCAGGCCGGCCAGTTCCAGATAGCCGGTCCGCACCCGGCGGTGGAAATCCACTGTCTCCTGATCCAGACGGTTCCACTCTCCCCCGCCCGCCCGGCGGCGGGCCAGTCCCTCTTCGGGGGAAATGTCCAGGCAGAAGGTCAGGTCGGGGGTCAGGCCGCCGGTCGCCAGGTAGAGGACCAGCCGGAGCGCGTCCAGGTCCAGTCCCCGCCCGTAGCCCTGGTAGGCCAGGGTACTGTCGGCGTAGCGGTCGCAGAGGACGGTCTGTCCGGCGGCCAGCGCCGGGCGGATAATCTCGGCCACCAACTGAGAGCGCGCGGCGCAGTACAGGAAGACCTCCGTCCAGGGGGACATGCCGGTATGGGCCGGGTCGTGGAGAACTTCCCGAATCCGTTCCCCGATGGTTGTCCCTCCCGGCTCCCGGACCAGGACGACGGGATGGCCCTCTTCCTGCAGCCAATGGGCCAGCAGGCGGGCCTGGGTCGTCTTCCCGCTACCGTCGGGCCCCTCCAGCGTGATGAACAACGGTACCTCCGCAGAAAACGGCGGCAAAACCACCGCCGCGACATCACCTTCGGTATAACCAGACGGTCTCCTCCCGAAGGCGGCGCGGCAGGTTCTCCCATTCCTCCGGGGTGTAGACCAGGACGTCCACCGGCACTGGCAGTTCCGTGAGGTCCCATTCGGCGGCTCGCCGTTCTGGGGACGCTGTTGCTCTTTCCACCAAAATCACCACATCCAGGTCGCTCCCCACTCCCCAGTCTCCCCGGCTGTATGACCCGCAGTATCCGATACCCACGACATCGGGGCGCCGGACCGTCTCCGCCCACTGCCGGAGCGCCTCCAGGACCGTCGGGGCATCAGGCCATTTGAGCACGGACGAAGTCCACAATCTCACGGGCATACCGGATCGCCTCCTCGCTCTGGAGGGGGCCGTAGTGCTCAAAGGGGGCGCCTTCGGCGAAACTGTTGGGGTAGCGGGGAGGGATGTAGAAACTATCCAGCAGCCGGGCCTTCTCTACCAGGGGAGCGGGGACGGCGACCTGGGGTGGAAGTTCCCGCAGGAGTCGGGCAACGACGTGCCCCCATGCTTCCTGTCCGTAATGCAGGTGGAGGGCCTTTACCGCTTTCTCGGCGGCCTGCTGGGCAGCGAAGCATGCCCATTCGTGCCGCCCCGCTCGCCGGGAATCCTCTGCCTGCTCCAGGTCCCGCTCCGCCTGGCGGAACCAGTCCTGTGCCCGCTGTACCATAAATGGCTTACCCTCTGGTGATCCGCACCCGTCGGTTCGGCTCTTCCCCCACCGAGTAAGAGGAAAGGCCGGCTTCCCGGGCCATTTCGTGTTGCTGGCGGCGGATGAACGCGTTCTGGGGGGAGAGTTCCACTTCATCCGCCTCCCCGTCCAGAATCCGCCGGATCGCGTGGTCCGCCTCCCGCAGGGCGGGCGTCAGCGGGCCGGGCAGGTGGTTCTCCGCCGCGATGTCGCTCAGGCAGGCCTCCATTTGTGCGACGGTATTGGCCCGCAGGACGTAGACGGGGATGCCCTTCCGCTCAGCGTCGGTGATCAGCCGGGGGCGCTTACGGAAGAAGCCTTTGGTGGTCACGAAGGCATCCGCCTGCCCCAGTTCATCCACCACGTAGACGGGGACCTGCATGCGGCGGGCGGCCCGTTCCAGCCGGTTGCGGGCGATACCGTAGGGGAAAATGCGCACCGGCTCCTGGATTTTGGGCCCCAGCGGCGCCGGAGAGGGAGCCGGAGACGGGGCGTCGGGGGATGGGCGCGCGCGGCCGCTCTCCCGCTCCTCCAGTGACGGTGGTTTCGCCTTCTCCACCCGAATCTCTCCGGACGCGTCCCGGTAGCGGAGTTCGGCCTGCAGGGGACGGCCCCGGAGCAGCGCGTCCACCGATTCGGCCACGCTGTGGTGGATGAGTAGCCGCTGGCGGTCCTGGATTTCAATGAGAACGTCAAACGTCGGCGGCGCGCGACGCTCCAGGATGGTCTTCTGGGTACCCCGCCGACGCGCCTCCTCGTCCGAAAGGGTCACGCTCTCGATCCCCCCGACCAGGTCGGAGAGGGTAGGGTTCAGCAGTAGATTATCCAGCGTGTTCCCGTGGGCGGTGGCGATGAGTTGGACGCCCCGTTCGGCGATGGTCCGCGCCGCCAGGGCTTCCAGTTCCCTCCCGATTTCGTCAATGACGATGACTTCGGGGTTGTGGTTCTCCACCGCCTCAATCATCACCTCGTGCTGGAGGGAAGGCATCTCTACCTGCATTCGGCGCGCGCGCCCCACAGCGGGATGGGGGATGTCGCCATCACCGCCGATTTCGTTGGACGTGTCCACGATGATAACCCGTTTCGTCTCTGCCAGGACCCGGGCGGCCTCCCGCAGCATCGTCGTCTTTCCCACACCGGGCCGGCCTAAGAGGAGGATGCTCTTGCCGCTCTCAATGATGTCCTGGATGATGGCGATGGTGCCGTAGACGGCCCGGCCGACCCGGCATGTCAGCCCGACGATGTCCCCTTTGCGGTTGCGGATGGCGGCGATGCGGTGAAGGGTACGGGCGATGCCAGCGCGGTTGTCGGCGTCAAATTCGCCCACCCGTTCCACCACATGCTGGATGTCCTCCCGGGTGACCTCCCGCTCGCTCAGCACCACCTCGCCGTCGGTGTAGCGGGCAGTGGGCACCCGGCCCAGGTCCAGAATCACCTCCAGCAACTCATCCCGCCGACCGATCTGCTGGATTCTCTCCCGCAGGTCTTCCGGCAGGACGTTCAGCAGCGCGTCCAGATCATCCGTAATGTGATTGTAATACCCCTTCTCCACGGTGCTCAGTTCTCTTCTCCCTCAGATTGGGCGGGCGGGAGCAGAGGGCCAGGCGGTACCCGCTCCCCGCGCCCGGTAACAAGGCCAATGCCGAACCGGCGCGCGGCCGCGTCGCAGGCCGTGTCCACCCGGAGCCCGTAGATATACACCAGATAAGGGCCGGGAACCCCATGTTGCGCCAGTCGTTGCCGGAAGCCCTCGGAGCGCATCCGGTTGGCCCAATCCTCTATCTCCCGGCGGCTCAGCCGGGTTTTTGCTTCCACCACAGCCCACAGGGCCTGACCGTCCCGGGCCGCGGGGATTGCCACATCTACTTCACCGTCCATCCGGACCTGTCGGGGTTCTTCCAGAATCTGATAGCCCTTTTGCTCCAGAAGAACCATAACCCAGTCTTCGGCCTCTTCCTCTACAGTCGCCCCGATGGTCCGTCGCAGGTTGTTGACCTCTACGGAGAGATGGTCCACTTTTTGGGCCAGCACATCCACCCGTTCATCCGTGCGCCGTTGGGCCTCCTCGCTGCGCCGTTGGGCCTCGGCCAGTTCCTCTACCCGTTGCTCCGTCCGCCATTGGGCCTCGGCCAGTTCCTCTACCCGTTGCTCCGTCCGCCGTTGGGCCTCGGCCAGTTCCTCTACCCGTTGCTCCGTCCGCCGTTGGGCCTCGGCCAGTTCCTCTACCCGTTGCTCCGTGCGCCGTTGGGCCTCGGCCAGTTCCTCTACCCGTTGCTCCGTGCGCCGTTGGGCCTCGGCCAGTTCCTCTACCCGTTGCTCCGTGCGCCGTTGGGCCTCGGCCAGTTCCTGGACGGCGGCCTCCAGCCGGTCCAGCCGCTCCTCGCTGCGCCGTTGGGCCTCCGCCAGCGCTTTGACCGACTCATCGGTCTGCCGTTGAGCCTCCATCAACGCTCTGACCGATTCATCGGTCTGCCGTTGGGCCTCGGCCAGTTCCTGGACGGCGGCCTCCAGCCGGTCCAGCCGCTCCTCGCTGCGCCGTTGGGCCTCCGCCAGCGCTTTGACCGACTCATCGGTCTGCCGTTGGGCCTCGGCCAGTTCTCTGAGGACCTCGTTGATCTGCCATTGTGATTCCGCGATAGCCTCTACATGCGCGCTAAGCCGCCGGAACAGTTCGGGCAGTTCCAGTATGTCATCACTCAGCAACGCGCGCCGAAAGAGTGCCCGCCATTCCGGGTTCTCCTCTATCAGCCGGAGCAGCAACGGGATGTCCGGAGTGTCTGTTTGCATCTTCATTTTGTCAGTTTCAGGAAGTAGTGGTGAAATCGTTCGTCCCGGGTCAATTCCGGATGAAAGGCAGTCGCCAGCAGGTTGCCCTGTTGCACCGCCACCGCTGTCCCGTCTTCCAGAGCGGCCAGGACCTCCACCCCCGCTCCCACCCGCTCAATGACCGGTGCGCGAATGAAGACGGCGTGGAAGGGCGTGTCTCCCAGGAGGGGAACCGCCAGGTCGGCCTCAAAACTATCCACCTGACGGCCAAAGGCGTTGCGCCGGACGGTGATGTCCATCAAACCCAGGATGGGCTGACCGGGCACCCCGTCCACGACCTCCTTCGCCAGCAGAATCATCCCGGCACAGGTCCCCCAGATGGGCCGCCCGGAGCGGGCGAACACCTGCAGCGGCTCCAGCAGGCCCCACTTCTGGGCCAGAAGGCCCATGGTGGTGGATTCTCCGCCGGGGATGATGAGGCCGTCCAGGCCCTCCAGGTGTTCCGGCAGCCGTACCTCTACCGGCTGAACGCCCAGGCGGGCCAGGACATGTTCGTGCTCAATGAAAGCACCTTGCAGAGCCAGGACACCAATTTTCATCATAGTTCACTCCGTCCTCGCAATCCGGGCCAGACGGAACAGGTTGATCATTGAAGAGTCTCCAGCAGGCGCTCCAGGTGCTCAATACGGGCTGTCAGATAATCTACATTCTGGAAGTCGTCCAGAATCTCTTCCTCTTCTACGGCACCTTCGGAGATCAACCGGTCCATCTCCTCCAGCGAGGTGACGCCAAACCGGGCACACCGGGCCTGCTTTTCTGCCCGCAGAAGCCGCAACTGTTCAGCGATGAAAGACCGCAGGCTTTGTACAAGCAGGTCCTGTTCGCTCATAGCCAGTTCTTTAGCCAACTCTCCAACGTCCACGTCCGCAGTTACCGACCGGACCCTCATTTTCCTCTCCCGCCAGGCATTTGGAGGAACAAACATAGCCCCTTTTCCCAAAACGGGAAAGTTCCTACGGGGGCATCTTCAATTGTACCAGTGTACCAGTATACCAGATACCGATTTACCAGATACCAGGCTCTCCCGAAAGCCCGCAACTTTGCTCTACCATCCTCTTATCGCCAGCCGCTCTTCGGCCGGGATCAGGCTGATGTTGATGCCCACCATCGGTTCACCCAGGCCGCGGCTGATCTCTGCCAGAATTTGTGGGTCATTGTAGTGGGTGACGGCCTGGACGATGGCCCGCGCCCGCCGGACCGGGTCGCCGCTCTTGAAGATGCCACTGCCCACGAAGACGCCGTCCATCCCCAGTTGCATCATCAGCGCGGCATCGGCAGGGGTGGCAATGCCACCGGCGGCGAAGTTCACCACCGGCAGTCGTCCCAGCCGGGCCGTCTCCACCACCAGTTCGTAGGGGGCGCCGATCTCTTTGGCGTAGGCCATCATCTCCTCTTCGGCCATCGTGGTCAGGCGGCGGATTTCCCCCAGAACGGCGCGGGCATGCCGGACGGCCTCCACCACGTTGCCGGTGCCCGCCTCCCCTTTGGTGCGGATCATCGCTGCTCCCTCGCCGATGCGTCGCAGGGCCTCCCCCAGGTTCCGGGCCCCGCAGACAAAGGGGACCTTGAACTTGCGCTTGTCAATGTGGTGTTCCTCATCGGCGGGGGTCAGCACCTCGCTCTCGTCAATGAAATCCACCCCCAGCGCCTCCAGAATCTGCGCCTCCACGAAGTGACCGATGCGGCATTTGGCCATCACCGGGATGGAGACAGCCTCCATGATCTCCAGAATTTTCTCCGGGTCGGCCATACGGGCCACGCCGCCCTGGGCGCGGATGTCCGCCGGGACCCGCTCCAGGGCCATCACCGCGCAGGCGCCCGCCTCTTCGGCGATCCGGGCCTGCTCGGCGTTGGTCACGTCCATAATGACCCCGCCCTTCAGCATCTGGGCCAGACCGCGCTTAACTGTATCTGTTCCGATTTCCCGTTCCATTTTCCGACCTCCTGAATCCAGCGAATGACTGGAGATTTCCGGTTCAGCAATATCATTCTACCGCTATTTGGTCAAATCGTCAATAGACTTTTCGGCAATTCCCCTTGACAAATCTGACCTTTGTGGTATGATTCAAACAACAATTGAATAGCCCCGGCGGCACTCTTATCCAGAGAGGCGGAGGGACCGGCCCTGTGAAGCCTCGGCAACCAGGGCAGAGACTGACCATCCCGTAACCAGTGACCGTCAGTCTCTGCCCCAGGTGCCAATTCCGGCAGAACGGGATCGTTCTGGAAGATAAGAGGCGGCGCGCCTGTCGTGCCCCTTCTGTCTTTCCAGAGGGGGCTTTTTTCTTCCTCCCCCGTTCCCCCAGCCTGCCCTCAGAGTGCACCCACCGGGAGCCCCCTGAAAGGAGAGGAAAATGTCCAAGCGAAATATCGTTGTAACAGAAGCCAGCGGACAATACATTGAAGACCTCCCAGTGGAGATTGTGGAGCGCAAAGGCATCGGTCATCCCGATAGCCTGTGTGACGGAATCGCAGAGCGGATTTCCGTGGAATACTGCCGCTGGTGTCTGGAGAACCTGGGCACACTGCTGCACCACAACTTTGACAAGGTGCAGTTGGTGGCCGGGGAGGTGGAGGTCGGCTTCGGCGGCGGCCATATGATCCGCCCCATCCGCATTCAGATCGCCGGTCGCGGCACTCCGACGTATCGGGGCCGGAAGATTCCCCTGGATACCATTGCCATTCAGGCGGCCCGCCAGCACATCCGGGAGACCATGCGCTACCTGGACCCTGACCGGCATATGGTCATAGACTCCTATGTGGGACGCGGGGCCGAGGAACTGGTGCACGCAGTGGAGCAGGTGACGGCCAACGACACCAGTTTCGGCGTCAGTCACTGGCCCCGGTCCGGGCTGGAACGGGCGGTCTACGAGACCTCACGCTACATCAACTACCAACTGATTGACCAGTTCCCCATCGGTGAGGATGTGAAGGTGATGGGAGCGCGCTGTGTAGATGAGATGGTCCTCACTGTGGCGCTTCCCTTCATCGCTACGCGCGTCGCGGATATGGCCGAATATTTGGAACTGAAACACGCGGCCCAGGAGGCCATCCAGTCCTTCGCCAGCCAACTGGACACCCGGAAGGTGGTGGTGGCTGTGAACACCGCCGACGATGTGGATGCCGGTGCGGTCTACCTGACCCTTACCGGCACCTCCGCCGAGATGGGCGACGACGGTGCTGTGGGGCGAGGGAACCGGGTGAACGGTCTGATCACCCCCTTCCGCGCAGCCAGCCTGGAGGCAGCCTGCGGGAAGAATCCCATCTCCCATGTGGGCAAGGTCTACAACGTGCTGGCCATGCTGGTGGCGAGGGATATCGTGGAGCGAGTGCCGACGGTGCGCGAGGCTACCGTCTATATCCTTTCCCAGATCGGAAAGCCCCTGGACCAGCCCTTACTGGCGACGGCCCAGGTGCGCCCGGTCTCCGGTAACCTGACCCCCAGCATCCAGGCCGATGTGGAGGCCATTCTGGATGAGCACCTGAGCCGGGTCCACCAGGTCCGGGACCGGATTATCAACCGCGAGTTTGCGCTCTTTTGATAAACAGGCCCTTAGGGGTTCACCTGGTCAATCTGTTGTGGAATTGGGGTACCAGCCTGGGAGGCCAGGATAATTTTGCATCGGCGGCTCTGCCGCCGATGCAAAATTATCTTCATTCCCCATCCAAAAGGCCAGGTTCAGGAAAGAGGGTGGCGGCAAAGCCGGTGGGTGAGGGAGCCAGGTTCCCCGCGCTTAGAGAAGTCTCTGCAAACAGGCCTGGGAGGATGAGCCGGAATCTGGCGCAGTGTCTGGCTGATGTGGATGCGGTGCGGCTGGAGGTGGTCGCCCGCCACTGGGGGCTGGAGGGCCTGCCCGACCGCCGGGTGGAGGCCGTCGCCGCGCTGGAAGCGCAGATGGGAGACCCCCAGCGGGTGGAAGAGATATGGGCGTCCCTTTCCCCCCAGGAGCGGGCCGCTCTGGAGTTTCTCCACGCCGTCGGCGAGGCGGTGGCCTGGCCCACCTTCGTCCGCCGCTGGGGGCCGGTGCGGGACATGGGCCCGGGCCGCCTCCGGCAGGAGCGGCCCTGGGAGTCTCCGGCATCGGTGGCGGAGTCCCTCTGGTACCGGGGGCTGGTGTACCGGACCGTCGTGGAAGGCCCCACCGGCCTCTACGAAGTGGCCCTGATCCCGGACCCCCTGCGGGCTCTCCTGCCGCTCTCGCCCGTCCCCCTTTTCCGTCTGGCGCCGACGTCCCCGCCGACCTCCCCCGTCCCTCCCAGCGACGCGCTCCTGGATGACCTCTGCACCCTCCTGGCTTACTTTCAGGTCCACCCGATCCGTGCCACAGCGGGGGGAAAGTGGCCGTCATCCGCCGGGGCCGACCTCTCGCGCTACCTGCGCGACCCCGACCCGGAACGGTGGGCTTTCCTGCGCCACCTGGTCGGGCGGTTGGGCTGGCTACGGGTGGACCGGGCCGGGCATCTCCGCCCGTCCCCGGAGCCAGTGACCGACTGGCTGCAGGCCCCTCCGGCCCGTCAGCGGCTGACGCTGGCCCGGGCCTGGCGGGAGGACCCCACCTGGGACGACCTCCGCCACGTGCCCACCCTGCGCCCGGAGGAGACCGGCTCCTGGCGCAACGACCCCCTGCTGGCCCGGGAGGCCGTCCTCCGCCACCTGGCGGCCTGTTCCCCCGGGGAGTGGTACCGTCTGGCGGACTTCGTCGCCGCCGTCAAAGAGGCCGACCCGGACTTCCAGCGGCCCGACGGCAACTACGACACCTGGTACATCCGGGACGCGCTCAGCGGGGAGTATCTGCGGGGATTTGAGAACTGGGACCGGGTGGAAGGGGCGCTGATCCGCTATATCATCGCGGGGCCGCTGGCCTGGCTGGGGATGGTGGCGGTGACGGACGGGGAAGACGCCCGCTTCTCGTTGACACCCACCGGCGCGGCGTTTCTGGGGGGGGCGGACCTGCCCGAGGAACCGCCTCCGCCTCCGATGAGCATCCGACCCGACTTTGTCCTGGAGGTCCCGGCGGGGCGGCGGTACGAACGCTTCCAGGTGAGCCGCGTGGCGGAATGGCTCCACATCGGCGACCCCTCCCTCTACCGGCTGACGCCGGCCTCGCTGGAGCGGGCCCGCCAGCAGCGCATTCCGCCGGAGCGGGTGGTGGCGTTTCTGGAGGAGGCGACCGGAAAGCCCGTGCCTTCGGCGCTTCGTCGGGCCCTGGAGCGCTGGGCCCAGCGGGGACCCGAGGCCCGGCTGGAGTCCGCCGTCCTCCTGCGGGTGCAGGATGAGGCGCTGTTGAGGGAACTGGCCGCCGCGCCCGCCACCCGCCGCTACATCCGGGAAATCGTCGCTCCGACCGTTGCCCTGGTCTCCCCGGACGACGCGCCGAAACTGGCGCAGGCACTGGTGGAGCGGGGCATCCTCCCGGATCGGAGAATCAAAGAATCGGAAAATCAAGAATCGGAGAGTCAAAGAAGCAGAGAACCAAAGGAAGGTTTTCGCTGATTCTCTGATTCTTCTGATTCTTCTGATTCCTCTGATTCCTCTGATTCTTCTGATTCATCTGAGTTGACGTTCCACCTCCGCCAGCCGCGCGTCCAGTCCCTCCAGCAGTCCCTCAATCCCCAGCGCCTCCAGGTCTACCCGTACCGGGACCTGCAGGTTCACCGCCAGCGACGTCTCCACCGAGACGGTCCGGCTGATGGGGATCACCACCTCCACGTGGATGGGCACATCGGCCCGGATGGGCACGCTGATTTGCCGCTCCCCCAGCAAAGGAATGTTCAGGGGAATCGCCACCTCGGTGGAGATGGGCAGAGTGGTGTGGATGGGGACTTCAAACTCCTCCCGGATGGGAATCTGGGCACTGATGGGGAAGGTCTCCTGGATGTGAATGGGGACTTCCACCGTCTGGCCGGGGAGGGTGGCGAGGGCGGCGCGGCTCTGGATGACCGCTTCCAGCATCCCCCTGCGCAGCAGAGATGCCTGGTAGCAGGCCAGCCCGCCAACGGCCAGGGCCGCCAGTGAGATCAACAGGCTGAGAATCGTGAGCAGTGGGCCGACAACGCGTCTCATGGAATCCCTCCTGTCGTCTGTGGTCGGTCGTCCGTCGTCTGCGGTCCGTCGTCCGTCGTCATCATCAGGGGAATCTGGACTCCCCGGGGGCCGGTGGCCGGGTCCAGTCCCAGCATCACCGCGAAGGTGCGGCGGTCCACCCCCTCGGCGATGAGGCGGCGCAGGTGGCGGAATTTGACGAACTGCCAGCCGTTCCCCCAGACGATGCGGGCCAGGCGCGGGTCGCGCCGGAGTTTCTCCGCCAGCAGTTCCGCCCGTCCGCCGGGGAGGACCCGGCAGGGGCGCCCGCCGCGCGGTACCGGCGGACTGGCCACCACGTCACCCAGCGCGGCGGTGGCGGAGAGGCGGAAGAGGTAGACATCCCGCCCCCGCTCCCGCCAGCGCAGGTCCCAGCCGCGCCCCCGGGCCGGACGGTAGCGGAGACGGCGGCCCAGCGCCTCCAGGTCCTGCCGCAACGCCTCTATCTCCTCCGCCCGCCGGGCCGGGTCGTCCTCCTCCCGCAGGTGCCAGATGCCCCCTTCCTCCACGCCGTAGGACTGAAGACAGAGAAGGACCAGCGACGGTTCTGGAGTCAGGGGGCCGCTCAGGGCACGGTAGACGGTCAGCAGGAGGTCATCCGTCGCCTGGGGGCCCTCCGTCAGCCGCGACCGCACCGTCTCTTCCACCCGGTCGGCCAGGGGAGGGGGCAGGTCTTCGGCGTCCAGGTCGGGGAGCCAGAAGAGGTCCGTCTCCAGCGCCTCCAGGTCCAATTGCTCCCACCCGCGCCGCACCGCCAGGGCAACCTCGCCGAAGGGACCGTTCCACCCGCGCCGGGCCAGTTCGGTATGGACGGCGGCGAGGAGGAGGAACCGGGGGGTCGGTTCAGCGCGCGCCCTCAGTGTTTCCCGGACCGTCCCGGCAACTGCATCAGGGGCATTCGGTAGGGGCAGGGCCTGCCCCTGCCCTGGGGGGGTGGCCGCGTCGGGGGCGGCCGCAAGGGCCGCCCCTACGGTGGGGGCACCCCTTGCGGGTGCTCCCCCGGCGGTGCCTTTCCACCGCCAGACCAGGCGGCATCCGACCTCGGTGCTGGCCCCCCAGCCCGCCAGTTCGTACCCGGCGGCGGAAGCGGCCTGGCAGGCCGAGGCGACCAGATTCTCCTCCGGTTCCGCGAAGAGGATAACCAGATGGCCCTCGGGGGCCAGCAGCGGGCCAACGGCCGCCAGGGCCGACCGGAGGGCCTCCTGATGCCAGTCCCATTCCAGCCGACGGCGGCCCAGGAGGGGGCGCATGGCCTGCGAGGTCGGGGATTCCCAGAGCCAGCCCGCCCAGAGGGCGGAGAGGGCCCAGAAAACCCCGTCCGGGCGGGGCGGGTCGGCCAGGATGAGGGAGACGCTGCCGGGGGGCAGTTGGCGGGCCACATCCCGGGCCGGCAGCGGGAGCAGGGTGTAGGCCGGAGTGGGGTCCGCCAGCAGGTCCTTCAGGCCGGGTGCCCGTCGGACCCCCTCCGGGGCCCAGCTCGGGACCCGCGCGACGGCCTCCTCCAGCAGGTACCAGACGTTGCGCTCCAGGAAGCGGGCCGGTGGACGCAGGAGGCGCGGGCGGGGCCGCTCCTCCCCGTGGGGGTCCAGACTGCTGGCCCGGTCCATCGTCTCCAGAAGGGCCCCCAGCAGCGCCGCGCGGACCGGTCGCTCCAGTTCCAGCCCCTCCAGTCGGACCAGAACGTCCACCAGCGCGGAGAGGTTACGGGGGGTGTAGAGGTCCACCAGTTCCCCCGCGCGGGCCCGCTGGGGATGCCCGAGGGGCGCGACCCGGTCCAGGGCAAAGTAGTAGGCGAAGCCGCGCCGGTCCAGGCGGCGCGCGGCCATGATGTCCGCCTCGTCGGTGGGGCCCTCCTGGGTCCGCCCGCAGCGGGGGCAGCGGACCGCCTTGGCGTAGGGGTAACGGGCCTCCCGGTCCCAGGCGAACCACTCCGCTGTCCCCTCACTGCCGCATGCGGGGCAGCGGCTGCTGTAGAGGGAGAGGATGTGGCGGTGGAGGGGGAGGGTGCGGCGGGTGGAGGTCTCTTTGGGGGCATCGGCCAGGCGGGTGAAGGCGGCCCGCAGCGGTGGAGCGCCTTCCAGCCCCAACCCGGCGATGAGCAGACCGATGGGGTTGGCGTTGGCCCCGATGGCCCGGCGTCCGGCCCGGACGGCCTCCCTCAGGAAGGTCGGCCCCTGGCAGAAGAGGTCCAGCACCAGCGCGCCGGGTGACGCCAACTGTCGGATATAACTGTCGGCGGCACCGACGGGGGTGGGGGGGCGGTAGCGGGCCAGCGGCCCCTCCACCACCTCCGGACGACCGGGGACGAACCAGGCGATCTCTCCCATATTTTGCTCCCGGGCGCGATGGCCGCTATGGACCAATCTGGATGGATACCGATAGCGCCGGACACTATTAGTATACCATTGGTCTCCCCAGCGCTCAAGCCTTCGCGTTCGGTAACATGTAACTATTCAGGCGCTGACTGAAGTCAGCCTTCCTGGGCCGCAGGCCTTCGGTCGGCCTTCGCCGCCCTCACCCCACCCCCGGCGGCTGCGCCGCCACCCCCTGGTATAATAGCGAGTGGTATAATATGAGCGGGTGCGGCAGGCCGTTACCCCCCAGGTGATAAGACCGTAGGGGAGCAGGGTCGCCGTACC
>Ga0308310_1000077_pt1 | contig 32545 bp, 39 predicted proteins | sample HotsprSampleMS65_FD_203672 | JGI IMG/M metagenome (GOLD analysis project Ga0308310, IMG submission 203672) | Hot spring phototrophic mat microbial communities from Mushroom Spring, Yellowstone National Park, Wyoming, United States - 20090730_MS65 ...
CACCTCCTATCGGTATTCGCAATTGCAATTTTTGCAATTGCAATTTTCCCAATTCCAATTTCGCAATTGCAATTTTTGCAATTGCAATTTTATTGCTAATAATTATATATGGCCAAAAAATTGCCCCGGGTAGCAGAATGTTTGGAATGCGGGCGCATAATCGTAGTCAATACCCGGGACTCCCACTCCCCAACCAGTTCAGCTAGGAATCCTCGGGAATCCCACCAAGATTCCCACGGAATCCCCTAGGAATCCCTAGAGACCCCTTGATTTCCCCTAGGGGCATCCAATATAATATCTTCGGAGGCTCGTATACGATGACGGTAGACGACCGGTTGGCACTCATATGCACCCTCCTCTCCGAGGGTGTGGACCGTCGTACTGCGTGCAAGGCGGTCGGTTGGGACCTCCACGACCTTAGACGCCACCTCACTCCCTATTGGGAATCACGCATCCGGGAGTGTGAGGCGGTGTGGGCCATTCGTGCGGCCAGAGTCGTCACCAGACGTATCGCCGAGGACGACCCAGATGTGGCTAGGTGGTTCCTGGAGCGACGTGTCCCAGAGGCGTGGGGTAAGCATAGCACCGTCGGTTCAGCGATGGACCGCATCGACCACCCCTCACACCAGTTGTCTCGAGAGTTGGTGGACGCGTTGCACCACTTCCTCCTCACTCGGCAGGTGCCAACTCCGTCGGATGCGTTGCCGTCTGCTGCCGAGGCTGACGATGTGGACACCAGTCTCCTAGATGTGGTAGTGGAGGAGGTGGTAGACCGATGATGGAGCAGACGACGCACGCAGCACTCACCGACAGGGTACCAGTGGAGGTGTTGGAGCGCATTCCCGCTGGGTGGGCGTACTTGCGGAGCGGTGGTGAGTGGCTGCCAGTACGGCATCTAGTGTACCTCAGCCAGGTCATATGGGACGTCCTCCACCGAGAGGACCGAGTGGGTGTGGTTGTGAGTATGCCACCGAGGCACGGCAAGACGGAGTTCTGCACCCTGTGGGTACCGTTGTGGTATCTGGCTACCAATCCACGCGGTAGGGTGTGTGTGGCGACCTATAATGCGGACTACGCGAGGGAGTTGGGTGCGAGAGCGTTGGAGCGGTGGGAGTCGTTGGGGATGAGTGTGGACCCACGCGCTCGGAGTGCGGAGATGTGGCGGACAGGTGGTGGTGGGTGGTTCTACGCCGTGGGTGTGGGTGGTGCGTTGACTGGGCGTGGGTTTGACCTGCTAGTGGTGGACGACCCCATCAAGAATGTGGAGGAGGCGTTGTCTCCCACCTACCGGAGGAGGGTGTGGGATTGGTTTCAGTCGGTTGCGATGACGCGTTTGGAGCCAGGTGGTAAGTGCTTGGTCGTTATGACTAGGTGGCACGTGGAGGACCTGGTGGGGATGTTGTTGTCCGTGGATCCGGGTAGGTGGGTGGAGGTACGGTTGAGCGCGCTGGCTATGGAGGGTGACCCGTTGGGTAGGCAGGTGGGTGAGGCGTTGTGGCCGGAGCGGTTCAGTCGGGAGTGGTTGGAGACGAGGAGGCAGGTGATGGAGCCCCACTGGTGGTGGGCGTTGTATCAGCAGAGTCCCATCAGTTCTATGGAGCGTGGGGATGTGGTTGCGTTGCCCCTGTCGTTGTGGCAGGAGGTAGGGATGGAGTGGTGGGATAGTGACGTGTGGAAGCAGACGGTGCTGTCCGTGGATCCAGGTGGGAGTGGTAGGGGGAGAGATAGGTCCCATAGTGCGGTTCAGGTGTGGAGTATTGGTGAGGTGGATGGTGCACCACGATGGTTGTTGCGGTCCGCGTGGAGTGGTGGTGTTGGGTTCGGGGAGTTGGTGGAGGTCGTTCAGGACGTCCTGCGAATGTGGGATGTGTCTGAGGTGTTGGTGGAGTTTGAGGCGGATGGTAGGCCGTTGGTACACGAGTTAGAGAAACGGTTGAGTGGACGTGTGATACGCCGGGTGAAGCCTAGGGGTAGCAAGGCAGCTCGGGTTGCTGCAGCACGTATGTACGTGACAGACGGTAGTCTGTGGTATACCCAGGCGTCCAGTGGTGTCAGTAAGGTTCAGATGGAGTTGGGTCAGTGGCCGAACGGTGTGAGGGATGACCACGTGGATGCGTTCACCCAGATGGTGTTGTGGTGTGGTAAGAAGCGGAGGTGGACGATATGGTAGCAGTCGTACGCAGGTGGTTGAGTCAGTTGCTGAGAAGGAATGTCGCTACGCAAGTGTATCCACCACCCCAGCACAGTCGGTGGCAGGTTGTGTTCCCAAGGGGTGGCACCGATTGGACGCAGTGGGTTGGTGACCCGTGGACGTGTGGTGTTGTCGGTAGTGGGGTCTATTGGGTTGCTAGGTCTATGCTTGAGGCACCCATCCGGTACCAGGTTGGGGAAGAGTGGGAGGACCACCCGATACTGCAGCGTTTCGAGCGCCCGAACGAGTTGTATGGGTGGGATTCGCTGGTGGTGGGTACCGCGTTGTCGCTGTTGGTGGACGGTAACGCGTACTGGTTGGATACGGGTACGGAGTGGTACTACCTGCCACACGTCGGTTTGGAGGTGCGTGTGGACCAAGGGAGGTTGGAGTACGCCATCCGCGTGGGGAACGGGCAGACGATGACGCTACCACCGGAGATGGTGGTGCACTTCCGGTACGGGTTGAATCCGCGTAACCCGTGGTTGGGGTACAGTCCACTCCAAGGTGTCCTACGGGAGATTGCCACTGAGAACGAGGCGGCAACCTATTCCGCCGTATTGCTGAAGAACTTTGGTGTCCCCACGATTGTGATTGTCCCCAGAGACGACCAATATTCTATCACGCCAGATGAGGCAAGCCAGTTGGAGGAACGTGTGCGGCAGCGGTTCTCTGGTGAACGTAGGGGGTCACCGTTGATTCCAGAGATTCCCGTGGACGTGAAGCAGGTGGGGTTCAGTCCGGAGCAGTTGGTGTTGGATAAGGTGCGGTCGGTTCCAGCGGCACGTATCTGTTCCGCACTCGGTTTGGACCCCATCGTGATTGGGTTGCCGAGCGAGAACAAGACGTTCTCCAACTACTCCGAGGCGAGGGAGAGTGCGTACGAGATGACTGTGGTGCCACTGCAGCGACTGATTGTGGGGACGCTCAACCACGTCTATCGTGAGGAGTTGGAACCGGGTAGGTTGGTGTTTGATTTGAGTAAGGTGCGTGTGCTGCAGGGAGATGTGGATAGACGGTTGTCTGTGTTGTCCGATTTGGTGAAGAGTGGTGTGTTGACACCGGAGGATGTGCGCCCGATTGTGCGGAAGTTGTTGGGTGAGGAGTGACGGTTTGGAGGTGATAGTATGACTATCTATCTGGATGCGGGGCATGGGTTCAGTATCATAAACGAGGACACCCACTACGACCCAGGTGCGGTCAATAAGGAACGTGGTTGGGAAGAGGCGAAGCTAGCGTGGACCGTCGCGTCGACCTTGGGAAGTGCGGCACGTAAGGCTGGGTACACGGTGAAGTTGGTGCGACCGAAGTTCGAGACACCGATGTCTCTCGCCCGACGATGCTCGTGGTTGCGGAGCTTGGTGGTGGAGTCTCCTGGGTTGGTGGTGAGCGTTCACTTCAACTCCGCAATCGGTAAGGCGAACGGGTTTGAGGTGTGGTACCATCGGCTGGCGGATGAAGTGTTGGCGAAGGCGATTGTGACCGAGATGGGTAAGTTGGGGTATCCGACGCGTGGTGCAAGGCGTGACAAGGCGTATGGTCGGACGTTGGGTATCTTGCGGACTGGGCATCCGAGTGTCTTGGTGGAGTGCGAGTTCGTACAGGCGGTTGAGTGGGTGGAGAAGTGGTTGGACCGGGAGCAACGCGTCAAGTATTGCCAGGCGATTGTCCGGGGTATCGGACAGGTGTTCCCGGTGAAGAAGAAGACTGGGTGACGAACTTCCGGTGGATTTCCCGTGGATTTCCGGTGGATTTCCGTGGATTTCCGGGTGGTCCCTTGATTTTCACATAACGCATCCATTATAATATAACTATGGAACCGATGTCTGGGACCGTACGTCTAGTGTCGGGGTCTGGTCCGGAGTGGTTCACGTTGGCGCACTCCATAGACTCGGATGGCGTGCGTGTTCGTGGGTATGCGTCCGTCTATGGGGTGTTGGACTGGTATTCCAGTATCCTGACTCCCGGTGCGATTGACCAGGAGGGTTTGCAGTACCTACAGGAGCACGGCGTTCTGTTGTACCAACACGACCCAGACAAACCGCTCGGGCGGATTGAGGTTGCTCGGTCGACCGATGTTGGGTTGTGGGTTGAGGGTGGTGTGATGGATACGCCGTACTCTAGTGAGGTGGTACCACTCCTTCGGAAGGGGTTGGTTACCGGGTTGAGTGTGGGGTTCGTTCCGATTGAGACCGTCGAGTTGAACGATAGGACCCTCTCCGACCTGGGGATTCAGTTGTCCGAGCGGGACCGCAAACGGATTCGCCCGTGGAGTAGGATATTCACTCGGGTTCAGGTGTTGGAGGTGTCTCTTGTTACCATACCCGCCAACCCAAAGGCCTGGGTGAAGAACGGGTTGCACGTACACGTCCCGGATGTTGCATCTCACACGTCACCAGAATCGGAGATGTGGCGGATGCGGTGGCGGTTGGCACACAAAACTTTGTTGGAGGTGATGAAACGTGTCTCAGGCGCTCGATGAGCTGGCTACGCTCCTGGATCGGATGGAGTCCGGAGAGGACGTCCAGATGGAGGAGCTCGCCCGTGCGTATGAGGAGGCGGTTCGTGCGGTGGAACGTGACCGGAGAGCTGACCGGACTCGTGAGGCAACACTTCAGTTGCTGAGCCGAGTCGTTGGCAGTAGGTTCGTTGGTGAGAACGGTGAGTGGGACCCCACACCCGAGCAGTGGAAGGCGGTTGGAACGGAGGAGTACAAACGAGCGTTCCACCACTACCTGCGGAACGGGTACTTGGGGCTGTCCGAGTTGGAACAACGAACGCTATCGGTTGGTGCTGACCCAGACGGTGGGTTCTTGGTGCCACCAGAGTTCGCTAGGGAGGTCCTTCAGCGGAGGCCGATGCCGACGTCCTACCTAGGAAGGGTTCGCCGGCTGACGATTGGTGCGAACGAGGTGGTGTTCCCAAGAGTTACCACTGGTGACGACATCTTCCCAAGTAGCGCAAGGGTACGGTGGCAGAGCGAGGTACCAGGCTCGGGTGAGGCGACACTGTCTCTCGCTGGGTCGTTCGGTGCCATCCGGATTCCTACCCACACGATGTTGGTGTCCGTACCAGTTACAAACAACTTGATTGAGGACGCCGTAGTAGATGTCGTTGGTTGGGTCCAGGACCAGTTGGCTACTGCGTACCAGTTGGAGTTGGAGCGGGTGATTGCCGTTGGTCACGGTAGTGGTCAACCACGTGGTATCACTAACTCACCCGGTATCCCCACGTTCAGCTACACGGGTGGTGCGTTGAACGCTGACAACTTGATTGCGCACGCGTACGCCTTGCCAGCACAGTACCACAACGAGCGTACGGCTTGGTGGATGAACTTTGTCACCACTGGTAGGGTGGTACGACAGCTGAAAGATTCGGACGGCCGATACATAATCGGGGATGCAAACTTGGGGCTGCAGGGACCACTCTACGCACAGAGCTTGTTGGGGTACGATGTCTCGTTCACACGATTCCTTCCTACCTCACCCACCCACTTCATAGTGTTCGGAGACCCACATGGGTACCTGTTGGTGGAACGCGTGAGTTTCTCCGTGCAGGTGCTACGCGAACTGTATGCAGAACAGAACCTACAGGTGGTGCTCTTCCGTGCTAGGGTTGGTGGAGATGTGATTGAGCCGTGGAAGCTCGTGATTGGTACTGCAAATACTCCGTAATGAGGAGGTTGATGAACGATGACTGCAACAGTTGGAGGTCGACTGAACTTTCGGTCGTTCCGTGTAGACGGCAGCAGTCGTTTGGTGAGTCAGAACGCGGATGCCACCATCAACTCGGAGACGTTGGCTTTCGCTGGGAGTGCAGCGGAGCAACCGGTGCTCATTCTCTTCCAGTTCGTGAATGGTGCTGGAGCTGGTGGTACGAACTACCGAGTACAACTCCAACGACGCAACAACGAGAACACCTCGTGGGAGACCATTCTGGATACTGGCGCTCGTGAGTTGGAAGACACCTCGAGTGGTGCGATGTCTACGATGGCTGTCGAGTTCATACCGGGCCTGTTTGGTCCAGGGCCACTTGCGGGAGCTCCGAGGCAGTACCGGACGGTGCTCATCCGGAGTGGTGGTACGACCGCACCAGTGACTGTGACCGGGATAATCCTTTCCACGGAGCGCGAGCAAGGTTGGAATGCTCGTGGTGGTCGTTGGGTGTATACACCTAGTGGCTAATGGAGGTGGACTGTGGCGCAAGTCAGACCGAATGGTGGTAATGGTGGCAGTCCACCTCCACCGTGGTGGGAGGCCGTCAAGGGTACCGCCCACGGTAGCACTTTGGTGCTCGTGTTGTGGTTGGCTATGCAGGTCGGTCAACTGAACACGCAGTTGTCTTCGCTGACGGACAAGGTGTCTCGTCTGACCGAGCACGTCTACGAGTTGCGTGAACGTGTCCGTGAACTAGAGAGACCTAGAGGAGGCGGTAGTCGTGCCAAAGTCCAGACAGACGACCGAGATTGAGTCTGGGGTGCATCCGCAATCGGAGAACGCGCTTGGTGGAGGTGAACCGGCTATGCCAGAGAGTCTTGTCGGTATGCAGGTTATGGTCCCGGTCGTTGTTGTGAAACACGTGCCCGTCTCACCAACGCGTCATCGCGTGCGGGTGCTCGTTGGGGATTCGCTGGCGGAGATTGAGTTGGACCTACCAGTAGAGGTCGTGAACGAGTGGGCCACTAGTGGTACACCGAGTGGGTTGGACATAGGGCCTACGTTGTCTGGGATGTTCGGTATACCGATGCTCGTGGGGTGATGAGAAATGCTGCCGACGTCAGAGGACCTACTTGAGTATCTGAACTCCAGAGGTGTCGGCGGTGCGGTGAGCAGTTGGACCTACGCACAACTTCTCCGGTTGCGGGATGCACTACTCGGTTTGCTCGAGGTGCAAACTGGGTGGAAGCCGCTCATCTCCGAGGGTGCGTATTCATTCGTTGTACATCTGGTTGAGACGCGACCGGTTGTGATTCCGGCTCCTGGAGTCCGACCTAGTGACCTGCTTGCCATCGTTCGTAAGTTGTCTAGCCAGTTCGGCCAAGTTGAGCAAGAGTGGATGATGGGTGACCCAGACCTGATTTGGTATCCCCACGGTATACCCGCGTTTACGAGAGTACGAGTTGTGAACGGTTCACCTGGGTGGTATGAGGTCAGGGCGGCGTTCGGTCTGTTTGACGCGCGCGACGTACCGGTGGAGCTTCGTGAGACCTTGTTGGCGATGTGGGCTGCGTTGGTCGTTGCGCAACCGTCGTGGGCGTTGGCGGTGGCTACCCCGTCCAGTCTGAAGGAGGACCTGTTGTCCGTCTCGTTCGGTCGTGGGTTGAGTGACCAGCTGAGTTGGGTGGCCCACGCACACCAAGATTGGAGTGCGTTGATACGGAAGTACCGAGCGTGGAGGTTGATGTAGTGGTACCGTTCAAACCACATCGTGTGCAGGTGTTTGAACCGAGGGATTCCGACGTGGGTGGGGAATACCGGCTCGACTACGGTTCGCCAGTGCAGGTGCAGTGTTTGTTGGTACCGATGGTGGGGACCTCTACGGTGGAGTTGGTGTCGCCTGGTGGTGTGTCCGTACCGTTGAACACGTGGAGGATGTACGTCGACCCGCAGGACAAAGACAAGTTCAAGGTGGGTACCGTAGTTCGCGGGCTTGGACGAGTCTTTCGGGTTGTCGCTAAGCCCTCACCCGTGGAGGTTGGGTGGTTCCTTGACCATACGGCTATCTGGTTGGAGGAGGAGGAACTGCAGTCGTGACCTGGAACTGGAGTCGCGTTTGGGGCTGGTTGGTTGATGTGGTCCGAAGTGCGTGGGCTCCCGCCACCATTCTGTTCGGTGTGGTTGAGGTGGAGTGGAGCGAGGACGACTTGCCGCTCGTTGCGGTGACTCTCGTCTCCACCCAAGCAACCGACCAGTCTGGGACGAGTGCTCCGATGTGGCGAGATGAGGTCACCATTCAAGCACTCTGGCCGCTACCAACGACACAGGCCACCTTGGACTTTCTGGGGTACCAGATGCGCGGTCTGAGTCGGGTGTTGCGTCTGTACGAGGAGGTTGACGACCTTCGGTCTGAGGTTGTGAGTGTAATGCCGTTCTCCATCCGGACGGAGTCTCAAGTAGTAGGGTTGGTGGTGACGCTTCACGTCTATCGGCCGGAGGTGTGGGTGTGAGTAGTCAAGGACCGAGACTGGCGTGGGACGTACGGATTCGTGCGACTGGTGGTATTGTGGGGCAAGACCGGCTGCCACCAGACGTACGGTCGAGGGCGCTCGGTCAACTCGGTCGGTCTGTGATGGAGTTCGCATTCCGAATGTTTCGGGACCGGTTCACTCGTCAGGCTGGTCCGAGAGGCCCGTGGGCGCCGAGGAGTGGTATCTCTGGTGCGCTTGCGGTGGGGCTCACCGCCATCCGTGGGATACGTCGAGTGAATGCAGCAAGGCGGAGGCAACAGCTTCCGGAGCTCCCACTGGAGGTCACCGACTGGAGGGTGCGGTTGGTTCGTAGGCGGAGTAGTAGAAGGTATGGGTCAAGGATTGTGGTGAGTCACGCTGCCGATAGTACTGTGCGGTTGAGGTTGCGGGTACCGCGTGTCTCCGATAGGGGAGGAGTGTTGTCGCGTGTTGGTCCGCTACTTCGAGACCGTGGGAGGTTGATGGCGTCCTTGACCCAACCGGCTCACTCAGAGGGCATCCGTGAGCTTGGTGTTTTGGGTGGTGGGAACGTTTCGGTACGGGTTGGGACGAGGGTACTGTACGCACCCATTCACGAGTTTGGTGCGATGATACCGCTCACTCGGAGACAGCGAGGACTCTTGAAGAAGGCGTACCATTTGGCAACCGGGGACACGTCTTGGGGTTTGCGGCGTGGGAAGACCGCGTTGGTCGTACCACCGAGACCGTTCCTGGAGTTGGGTCCATCGGATGTGCAAGAGTTGCGCAAGATTGTGGAGGGCTGGGTCCAGCAGTGGATAGCAAAACAGGCACTCCCAGGAGAGGTGGCGAATACGCTAGGTATACAGTTCAAGTTTGATTTGGTAGACGCACTCGGTCTGCCACTGACGGAGATGAGTCGGGTTGATGAGGTGCTAACCATTCGGTAGTAGGAGGTGACGGTATGTCGTTGACGAGACCGCGTGAGATTGGTAGGAACTGTCGGGTGACACTCCGGTACCGGTCTGGTACGAACTGGGTGTACCACCCAGATGGTACGAATCGTGGTGCGGTTGCGGATGGTACCAACCAAGTAATCTCTGGTATCGCTAGGTCCATCCGGTTGACCGACTCGGGTCCACCGATTGATGCGACGGCGATTGGTGACCTTCGTAGGGTTGTGGAACCAGGTACCGTTGGTACGACCCTAGTGATAGAGAAGCTCGTCATCAAGGACCTGTACTTCGTAGCACAAGTTAGTGGAAGTGACGTCTTCCTCACTGGGTCTAAGGTGAACGGTACCATTCGGTTTACTGGTACTGGACAGACGTATGACTTCACTGGGGTTGTGTCTAGTATTGACGTGGAGATTGGCGTGAACCAGGTCACCATCGAGCGGTGTACTATTGAGTGCGACACGTACGTCTAGGAGGCTAGTGTATGAGTTGGACACGATTTAGTGAGTCTACGAAGGATGCGGAACGGTTCTGGGTCGACTTGACTCCGGTTGTTGGGGAGGAGTACAAGTTGGCGTTCGTTCCACCCTCTCTTGCGATTGTGTGGGATGCCTATCTGGATGCACAGCAGTCTCCAGTGGAAGGTGTCCCGTACAACTTGCTGGGTATACTCAACGTGTTGTCTCGGTGTGTTATAGACGCGGTACCACCGTTGGATGTCGCACCACCAGACTTGTTCCTGTCCCTGGCCACCTCGCCTGAGGGTACTCGGGTGTTGTCCTACATCCTTGCGGAGTGGTCCACCCGAGTACCCGAGCTTTTCCAGTTCCAACAGACGGTGGCTGAGGGAAAAGACGGTGGGAATCCGGGGACCTGACCATCGAGCAGGTGATGTTGTTCGTGTGTGTTCGGTACCTACACCGGCTGCCGAGTGAGTGCCAGACGATGACGTTGCGGGAGTTCGTGAACCTTGCCGCGTACGCCGAGTGGGAGTTGGAGACGAAAGCGAAAGCACTCCCACCAGTGGAGGACCTGGAGTACTGAGTGACTGACTATGGCGTGGGAACGGTTTGGGTTTGAGTTCAACGCAACCGGTGCGGAACGAGTTGCTGCTGCCATCGGTCGGATACAGAACGCACTCCAGAGTCTGGGGCGTACCGTCGGTGGTCAACAGACGGTCGGTGGTCTGTTCATACCTGGTCGTCCAGCTGGATGGGCACAGAGACCAGGTGGCCTGTTCGTACCGTGGGCGCCACCAGGTTGGGTACAAGGTCCAGGTGGTGTGACGAGACCAAGTGTACCACACGGTTGGGTTCAGACGGAGAGTGGTCTGTTCGTACCACCCACACGAGCCAGACTCGCTCCACCACCACCGAGTGCACCACCACCAGCTAGACCAGCAGCCACACCGCCTCCACCATCTCCGCAAGAGGTCGCGGATGTGACGCAGAACGTACTAGAGAGGTTCGGGTTCGGTCGGTTGCTCGCTAGCTATGCTGCCGTTGGTAGCACCATCGGTATCGCTGGTGCCTTTGGTATGGGGTTGTGGAGACTATCCGGTGGTCGGTTCGCCGCTCAACTCGAGATGGAGCGCGTTGCGTTGCAGTCTCTGCTTGGTAGGGACCGTGCGGAGGAGATGTTGCGGTGGGCGGTCGAGTTCGCGAGGGTGACCCCTGTGGAGACCGCCCAGGTCGTACAGGCGATGCGCCGACTGACCGCCTACGGTTTCGGAGCAGAGGAGCTCCCCAGTCGAGTTCAGGCGTTCGTGGATGCTGCTACCGCACTCGGTGCTGGTACGGAGGGTATTGAACGGTTGGCGTACGTGATGGGTCAGATACGCGCCACACGACAGGGTGTGGAGATGCAGGACGTACGGCAACTCGCTCAGTTGGGTCTCGCGATAGACCGGCTTGTGAACGCCGCTATGGGTACCCAGTTCCAGACACCAGAGGAGGCGGTGGAGTTCCTGAAGCGGTTCACCGGTGCGGAGGCGGAGGCGATACTTTCTCGTGGTCTCCAACGCTTATTTGGTGGTACCGCACAGATGTTGGGGTTGCGTACAACGATTGGGTTGTTGGAGACGGCGTTTGACTCGCTACGGATTGCTATGGAACCAGTCGGTGAGGTGGTGAACCAACTCGTTAGGGGGTTCCTGAAGGGGCTCGTTGTGATTAGTGAGTTCGTTGAGGGCCTGAACCGGATGACTCGTGGTGGGTTAGGTTTCGGTCTGCTACTTGGTACACTAGTGGGTGGGTTCAGTCTGTTGATTGCTGCACTACGTACGTTGGTTGCTGCTGTACAGTCCGTAGCGGCGAATATGTATCGGGTGTCTATGCAGCTGAGTGGTACCGGCGTAGCTCCACCCGGTATGTCCAGGTTCAACCGGTTCCTGTTCGGTGCGGGTATGGTTGGTGGTCTTGCTCTCCCATTCCTACCACAGGAGGTGCAAGAGGCACTCGGTAGTATCGTTGGGTGGACTCTGGCTGGTGTGGGTGTTGGGTCTATCGTACCCGGTAAGGGAACGGTGATAGGTGGTATCGTTGGGTTGATTGTCGGGTTGATTTCTGCGTTCACCTCGTTTGGTGGTCAACGTCAAACGTTGGAAGAGATAGAAGTCAACACGCGACAGACAGCGGCCGCACTCGGGGAGATTCGTGACCTCCTCGTGTTCGGTGGTGGTCCCAGAGCGCGGGCAATCCTAAGTCGAGTGGAGTTCGAGAACGCTGTTGCAACCATTCTGGGTCTGGCGGGTAGGATATGAGTAGGTTCGGTAAGAAGGTGGAACCACCACTGCGGTACCGGATATGGATAGATGTATCCGTCTCCCTCAACAAGGAGCCGGGATATGCGAAGGCGGTGGCGTGTCAGGACTTCCAAGAGCAACCGGTGGGGTCCGTCGGTCCCTACACGAACACGGAGAGGGACCCAGTCTCCAAGGCCATAACTCTGGCGTCCACGATTGGAGACCCATCTCGGTGGTTGGACCCAACCTACTGGATACCGGCAGACCTCTACGTCATACCTTCGGGGTACCTGAGGGGTGTACGAACGCACTACGACCTACCCGTTGTAGGGCGTGTGGTGAACGAACCGCTGTCCAGACGGACGTTATCGGACACGTTGCCACCACCACCAGGTTTCGTGTGGGAGGTCCGTACTCCATCTCTCGAGACGAACGAAGGTTTTGCGGTCTATTGGTTCACGAGTGCGGATGACGTGGGTGTTGGACGTGGTGAGATTGCGATTGGGTTCGGTGGCTCGTACTGTTTCACGCTCAACCGGAAGGGGAAGTTCGTGTTCTTCCAGCTTGAGTCCGACCAGTGGAGGGTCTTGTCGGAGCAGAACCTACCTACACCACCCGCATCCAGTTCTAGTTGGGTCATAGTGGTGCGACCGTTGGCGGGTGTAGGGGTCACGGTCTACCTACTCGGTATCGGTCCCAATCAGCGGAGACAACACGAACACCTATCCACACAAACCAGTCCCGGTGCTACAGTGTGGGTACCAGCGGAGGACATGGGTGGGTGGTACAAGGTCACAGACCCCAACCCAGTACGGATAGGGTTCCGTGATGTGGACCCAGCACCGGTAGCGGATGTGGTTGGTGTTCATCGCATTCGGTATGTGTCCACATCTGGTCACTACACAGATGCACCGTGGGACCCCTACTACCAACCGTCCGTCAGTCCGAGTGCTCTCCCGTACTGGCGTGCGATGTACCCGGACCAGTCCGTTGGAGCGACCTTATGGGACGTCTCTGGCGTGAACGCGTACACCGTACCAGACCATCGGGTTGGCCGGACACGGCTACATCTGACGACACCAGACACGCGGTGGACACCAGTGGTGACGGGGTACTTGGTATCGTTCCCACAGGTGCCACACGCTAGGGGAACCACACCAGTCCTTCTTGCGGATATGACCTCAACCACGAACAAGGACGTGCTGACAGAGTTGACGATGCGTATCAGTCGGGTTGGGGGTATTAGTGGCGAGTTTTCTGCAATCGTTCGCACGCCGGCCGTGTTAGCTCGGTTGGTACGTGGCGATGGGACGTTGCGAGTGGAGCGGTCCACGGGTGGTCCACTCTGGACGGAGGTCACTACCGGGTTCTATTTTGACGTGACGTTCGAGCCGGGCGAGGGTGCTCGGTTCCACCGTGTCCGTGCAAGGTTCCGAGACCGCTGGCACCGGTTGTCCGAGCACTTCTTCCTGTCGGAGACCGCATTTGATGGTAGGACGGTTGCGGAAGCGGTCGACTACATCCTCAGATACAGTGGGTTCTCTGGGTTGTCTAGTGCAGCACCGATTGCGACAACCGTGAAGTTCCCACCCAGGCCAGACAACGTACAGTGGCGGTATGGACCACGTGCTGGTTCTACCGCGGCGGACATTATACAACTGCTGCTCCGGTTCCTCCACGCGGCTGACCCACAGGGTAGAGAGTTCGCGTTGGACTACTCCCCACTACTTGGGTGGGAGCTGAGACAGAGACAACCTGGGGACCTATGGCGGTTCTCGCTCACCACGGACCCCACCAAACCGGATTGGTGGTACGCAATCAAGAGAATCGTCGTTCGTCCAGAACCACCAGAGGGTACCCACTTTCTGGTTGCGTCCCTCACGGAACCACAGGAGGGGGTACCTACCAAGGATACGTTCTGTACAATCAACTCTCGCGCCCTATTGGACCCCACCTACGTTGGGTATCTGGGTCGGTACAAGACGGTGGTCTTCCTAACGCCGGAGTTCCCAGATGAGGAGATTGCTGAACGGTTGGCCAAACGTGTGGCTAATGTGGTGGGTGTACCAAGACGAGTGGTGGAAGCACAGCTGGTCTGGACGTTCCAGACGAATATCCCAAGGGTAGACGACAGGGTGGTACTGTACTATCGGCCACCGTTTGTGGATACGAATAGGTACTTCGACCAAACGCAGTGGCCGGAGCTCTACGTCCGAGAGGTGGAGGTCACCATACGACCGAATGAACGGTCGGTGAACGTGTTACTAGATTCGCTTTGGCAGGAGGTGACGCAAATATGAGAACCATTCGGGACGCACTAGAGCGCGTGGTTGACCGTCGGTTGGGTGGACCGAATTGGCGGTCCACTATGTTCGTTGGTACCGATTGGTGGGTACAGCTACCTGACCCCATTCGGGTACCAGTACGCGTGACACATCCGCGACCGAATGGGTATGTGTTGGATGTCGCACCACTTACCGCTGGCAGCAGTGGTGGAACAAGTCCAGGTGGTCCGGGAACAGGTCTAGGTGATGGTGACTCGTTGGGTCCGATATAGTGGTAGTGGGGTAGACTATGTACTCAGGTCTCTATGCAGAGTACGATGCCATAAGGGTGTGGGGACGGTATGAGGCGTCTCCACAGTACTACGACTGTCCACCACTCGGTGGTGGTGTGGGTTCGTGGACGCAGGCGCTGTGGAAGACGTCAAGCCTACCTGCCCTCGGAGATAGGGGTACACGGTTCGGTCTGGAGGCGGAGCTAGACGCGACGTACTTTCACCCAGACCCAGTGTACGCGACGTTCTCATACCAAATCCGCATTCGGTTGTTCGGGAACGTTCTCTACGCACGGTCGTTCGCGTCTGGACCCCAACCACCGAGAGAGGATAGGGTACCTCGACACTGGGAGTTTGAGTTCATCTTGGTCAGGCCGAGGTTCTACATCCGACCAACGGAAGTGTTCGTATGGGGATACGGTTGGATTCCAGTCTGGTCTATGGCGGTCCTAGCGGATGGGTGGACGTTGCGAGTACGGTCCAACGACCAAAGTGCGGACTTGGATGACGACCTATCCTACGAGGGGGTTGTGTTTCTGGAGAAGAATTGCCATAACCCAGCAACGATGCCGTTCATAGGTAACGGGATGGTCCTACGGAGCCACACAAATACTATAGAGAAGGAGGCGTGTGAGGGAGAAGTCTATGCGGAGTCCACGGTCTCCGGTGGGTACTCGTATAAGATGCCTGGAGAGGACGTTTGGAAGGCACTTCCAACCGTATTGGAGTACCGGTTCCCAGACGGGTACGAGTTGTACCCGGACATAACATCGGCGAACACGGATAGCAACTCTATCACCTCGCGCGTGAGGACGGTGATAGGTACACCCATCCAGTTCTATCGTGCGGATGCAGTTCTCAACGTCCTACCCAACCGAAGGAGACGGTTCCGAAGGATATGGAACGACAACACGAGAATCTTGGTCCTACGTGGGACGTACCCACCTACCTTCTTCAAGATACGAGAATCGGAGTTCCTTGGTGGTACCACAATCACTAGGGAACCCAAACATCTCAAACTGCCGCTGATTCTAGAGTATCTGGAAGAAGACACGACACAGATTGAGGAACCCCTCAATTACGACCTGTTGTGCCCATACTGGGTTGACCTCTACAACTCACCCAGTCCCTTGGAAGCTCGGTCGGCGTGGTGCTGGTACGGGTACGACGACACATCGGCTAACTTGTTGAACATAAGGGACTTCGTCAACGGATACGACCCGAACGCTCCCATCTTCTCCCACCTCTACCCACTTATACACGAGTGGGCGTGGGTGGATGAAAGCCAACTGGGTGACGTGTTCTCCCTCATCCACAACACGTACTCGTTCTGGAACTGGGTCGTCTACTTCCCACCAGATGAGGACGACAACCACTGGAAGTGGGGAGCACCACCACAGAAGGTCCTCAACGACCGATACTGGTACCCACTCCGAATGCAATATGCATACCACCTCCGGCTTCCATCTGAGAGACGGTTCCGAACACTCACCGACCTGAAGGCGGAGGTGGTAGCCGACTCGGAGGTAGCGTTCCGTACGGGGAACTGGTTCAACTACTCTGCCAACTATTGGAACGGTGCGGGGTACGTGACCGTTTACACACCGGATGAGGCGACACCAGACTACCCAGGAATGCCAATCTCGTTCCCTGGGCTCCACAACCCGAGAGTACTACCAACGGTCGTCGCGGACAGTGTCACCGCAACTGATAGGAATAGGTACTCTTTTGTGGGTGGTATCCCAACCAATACGTCAACGGGTTACACTATCAACCCAACCGCTACGACGGTAGTAGTGGAGTACGCGTTGGCCTCGACGTTTGGAGCACCTCACTACTACGACCTGGTAGCGGACCAGGTTGAGTACGAAGTCTCCGGTTCCACCATACAGAACGTGAAGGTGGAGTTCATAAGTCTGAGCGGTGAAGAGGTAGAGGTCTACTCTGGCCCACTGAGAACACAGACTCTGAACAAAACGATACGTGGTGAACCCTTCTGGGCTGGAACCGGTATCTTGGACTACAACGCCTCGCTCGTACCCAACATCATTCTGGGGAACGACATAGCACCCGACTCGCGGTCCGCTGCCGCCTTGTCCACACCAGGAACTGTGGGTCACTTCTCCCTATTGTGTTCTCCAGGACCGTCACGAATCAGGTTCACGTTGACGCTACAGAACACTACTCAATCAGTTTCGTTCAACTTCCTCAAGTTCAAGTTCCAAGTGACGAGACGGTACCACCAGGTTTCCGAGTGTGCGAACATAGACTGTCTCGTTGACGACCGTGGGTACTTCCGGTGGGGACAAGCGGCGTACTACGACGAACTTATGGGGTTGCTGTTCACACCACTGGTCAAGGGCCCAGCCTACAGAATGTCTATCTTGGATGCGAGTGCACATCGGAGGCGGGTGTGGTTGGGTCAAGGGTTCACCGAGGAGGACCTCCGCACCGAACTCGAGGGTAGGTTCGACCCACTGGAACCGTACCCATGGTACGTGCAGGTAGGCTATGGTCCACCAGAGGTGATAATAGACGACTCTATAGGAGTTGCTGCATTCTCGGAAGACACGTATTGTGTACCCATCTCCTCTCCAGATAGGTGGCAGATGCCGCCACAGGTCGTTGCACTACTCTATGGGAACTACTGGGCGTCGTTCCCACCCAACTCATGCCTACCGCAGTATAGCTTGTGGTCGGATGACCTCACGGAAGAGATAGTGTACCTCTTCGCACCATACCGCCGTTTCGTGTGGAACTACGACCGCACCATAGACTTGTATGAGGTGGAGTACACAGACGACCAGAACGAGACAGAGCTTACCCGGCACCTACGGTCGTACGTACCAGACCCACAAGCGTACACGACGTACCCGAACGTGGCAGTACGGGAGTTCACACGACCGTATACTGGCACGGAAGTCGTGCGGAGGTGGAACAATACCGTCATCCGGACACCGAAGTGGTTGCTGGTGGATACCCAGGACGCTGGGTCACCGGTGGACCTGACGAGGGTGTCTCCGTTTCACACCTACACCTACAATAGGGTGTTTGTGGTACCCGAGGAGGAGACAGAAGGAGCGTGTCTTGGGTGGTACTACGACCTTGGGTGGACGATGGTTGGACGTGGACCTGCCGTCACGGCGTACATAGACGACACACCAGTCGTGACCATCCCGGTTGGTGGTGGTGTTCGGTCTATGTGGGCCATACCGGAGAGTGGTGTGTCGTATGTGTGGACGCAGACCGGGTCAAACCAACTCAAACTGGTACGAGTAGTGGGGTTAGGGGCTCCATCGGAGGTGTTGACTGTGGCAGCAAGAAACGCATCGGTTGCCGCTAGGGGATACGTCGGAGAGATACTAGTGGTGGTGTCTTCGGATGCGGGCGTTGTGACCGAGTGGTGGTCCCACGATGGTGGCGCCAACTGGCAGTCACAACCTGCTAGAGACACGAGTGGGACCGCCCTATCTGGTCAGGTGTTGGACCTGACGTTTGAGCGTGGTAGGGAGAGGTATATGCTCCTGCTTCAGACACAGACCAACGTTCGGCTCTACCAGAGAAGACAACCGTACACCACCACAAACGGTTGGGAGCTCGTTCGTACGTGGTAAAACCCGTAAAACTTTCCGGGACGCCCCACATTTTCCCCACGGTTTCGTAGAAACCAATAGTTTTCTATTGCGAAAACGTATGTCTTCCACGTTTTGAATTCAAAACCAGCGAAACTTTCCGGGACGCCCCACATTTTCCCGTATGAAAAAAGTAGGGGTACCTTTCGGTACCCCCTATGTGCAGTTTCGCCTACGGAGGAGAGGGAAGATGAAGTCTAGAGCGGGTCAAGTTCCGGCAACTGGTCACCCATAGTCGTGAGTGGGTCAGGTAGACCAGCCAACTTGAACCCCCACTCGCGTGTGATACAGGCTGGACAGTTTCCACACGGTGGACGCTCACCACGGTAGCACGTGTGGGTGTACGGGTAGAGTATCTGGTACGCTTGTAGGTCGTCTGCCAACCAGTTTATGCGAGCCTTGTCAAGGTAGAGGAGTGGTGCGTGAATCTTGACTCCCCACTCCATACCCTGACGTAGTGATTCTTCTAGCGGTGGGAACACATCTGGTCGACAGTCTGGGTACCCTACCCAGTCCGCAAAGTTGACCCCTATCACTAGGTGGTGGCTGTCCACACTATACGCGTACATCGCACCCAGAACCAGGAACAACAGATTCCGACCGGGTACGAAGGTGGTGGGGAGCACTCCTCGACCACCTTGCCACGAGATATCCAAGTTGCTTGCCCGAACGAGAGACGTCGTACGAGAGAGCAACCGGCTGACCTCCGAGATGTCTATTATCTCGTGTCCGTCCAGTTCCGCAATCCGGGAGATTGTCTTAGCTGCTCGGAGCTCTATGTCCAACGTCTGCCCGTACTTGAAGGTGACGGCGTACACCTTGCGGAAGTACTTCTTGGCCCACATCACGCACGTAGCGGTATCCTGTCCACCGGACAGTACTACAACGGCGTTACCGCGAGGAATCTCCGGTAGGACGACCCCTGGGTACTTCTGCCACCGTACTTCCCAATCATCCAATCGTCGCATTACCAACCTCCTCCCATAGTGGGTCTCGTACACCAGCACGCTCGAACGCGAGACGTCTACCTACACACGACTCACAGTCGCACTCTGGGTCACGCAAGCCGCGGTAGCACGTGTGAGTATACTTCGCGAGGTCCAACGCATCCACGGAGGCCAGGTAGTGAATGGCGCCAGCCTTCTCGACCAACACGAATGGTGCGAGCACGTGGACCTCCATATTACCACCGAGAGAGATTCTGAAGGTGGCCTCCAAGTGGGTGAGAAACGCTGGTCTACAGTCTGGGAACGCAAAGTGGTCATCTCTGTGTCCACCAAACGCTACTGCGGCACCACCTTCAGACAGCGAGTAGCTGTACCCAAGTCCAAGCGTCAGCAACAATATGTTCCTGAACGGAACGAACGAGGTCGACCACGTCTTGTCCTCCCACTGTGCAACCTCGGACCGTATCCCAAGGTTGCGGTTGACGAGAGACGTGTACGGTAGCGCAATCGTCCGATGGGGTATACCCAACTTCGCACAGATGGTCTTGGCCGACTCAATCTCTACTACGTGAGTCTGGCCGTAGTCTACAGTCAGGGCGTGTACCCGATGGTTCGGGTACGTGTTCAACGTCCACACAAGCGACGCAAGCGAATCCAGTCCACCAGACACCAATACTACTGGTGTGATGGACTCCGGTATGCGGACACTATTCATTCTGCACCTCCTCATTAGGTTGTGTTTGTGTCTCCACAGCGTTCGCCGTGGAAGTCTTACCATACCCGAGTAGCTCGTAGTACTCAGATGCCACCCGATACACTAAGTCTCCACCGTCCCACGCTTGCTCTGGTATCTCTATGTTTGATAGCCCCAATCGGGACTTCGCGATTGCTGAACCAGAGGTACACGTAAGTACCACACGACCACCACTAGCTCGGATGAGTCGCCAGACCTCATCCATCAGAGCGGGTACCTCGTGTTGCAACCGACCAGTGAGAGCGGGTAGAATGTTCGGTGGCAACTCCTCCACCCGGTATTGCTCCAGACAGGTAACAACAGATACTGGGAACGTTTCACGAAAGTCTCGTATGAGCGCCCTCAACGCATTCAGTGCGTCTAGGTAGTCCTGTAGACCTGGACGTTCATCCGACCGGAACCCAACCTCCCTCCGGTCGGAGAGTGCGTATTGTGTTGCTGCATACGACAACTCGGTCAACGAATCTATGACACCGACATAGTACTGTCCTCGGAACCTACCTCGTACGTACTGAACAACCTGGCGAACGGCACTGAACTGTGGCAGGGTTATCACTTCTACGCCTTCACCAGTCAACTCCGCAGGTGTTCGTACTCGTTTGGCACCGGGACAAACACGATGCACCGGCAACGTACCACCCTCCACATCTATCACGAGGGCGCTACCGAACTTACGACAGACCTGTCCGATGAAGTGTGTCTTACCTGCCCCTGGCGGTCCATAGACCATCACGCTAACAATCATCATCTGTTCCTCCTTCGTCTGTCTTTTGACCGACCAAGCGGTCAAACTGTTCCAACAGAACTTCCACGGTATCACCAACCACCACACCACTACGAACCTTGGTGACACCAGCTAGTGCAGATAGCCACCGTTCCTGGTCTGATGACACCTTACCACCACGGCGTTTCACCTCCACTAGTGCCAAAGTATCACCACACACTACAACCACGTCGGGGAACCCACGCATCACTGGTGCACTCCACACGGCGTGGCGTTGTATGAGTGATGCGTACACCAAACACCCACGACCCTGAAGCTGGTCACACAGTCGCCACTGCAACTGGGTCTCCCGCAACTTCCTACTCACGACCAACACCTCCGACCCACACGAAGTCCGTACCGTAGCGTTCCAGTAGGAACTCCCGTATCGCCCACGAATACGACCGGCCATCCATCACGACCTGGACACGCGGTACGACCGTCTCCGCGTTCTCGTCCATACGACGGATGAGAACCACGCCATCCACCTCCGCTGGGAGAGTAGAGTGTCCACGAGACAACAGATACACATTACTTACCTCCGATGGTGTTTGAGTTACACCTTTGTGTGTGTGGTGTACAATCCACCACGTCGCATACGGTACGAGTGCACGAAGACGGTCAACCGCATCTAGTGCTCTACGATGCGTGGACGCTTCGTTCTCGTCACCACTCAAGAACTTGGACCACGGGTCCAAGACGACCACATCCGGTCGTATTGTGGTCAACCACTTAGCGAAACCCTCTAGGGATGCCGGGTCGTCAAGAGAAAGGGGACCCAACCAGAAGTGCCACCCACTAGATTGGTTGGGGTCAATAGCACGCAACCACGTGTGAAAACCGCCCTCACGGAGAACGCAGGCAACCACATTCCACTGAGCGTATAGACCAGGCACGCCCCATATCGGTTGCCTATTCATCCCCTGCGAGAGCGTTCGGAGGACGAGGGTGGTCTTGAAGGACTTTGGTGTTCCCAGAAAAAGCCACCTCTCGCCACGAAACATCACATCCGGTATCAACGGTTGTCCCACTTGCATAGCTCTAATCCAAGATAACTCGGCATAGGTCGGTAGTGGTTTATCGTATAGTAGCTGCCACAACTCCGCTGGACCAGCATCCCAACGGTGTAGCAACTCCGCCCAGTCCTTGAACAACCCACTACACGGAATCCACAGGATACGTGCGTGTGGGCACTGCTGACGAATCTTCTCCGCCCACGACCGACTCGGTTCATCCGCCTGTGGCAATATGAGGACCTCGTTGGTGAGCACATACGACCACTCCCGCTTCCACATCGTCCCAGGTGTACCAACGACGCGTGTTCCATCTGGTAGCGGTTGCTGTGCCAACGCAAGCGCGTCTGTTTCACCCTCACAGACAATCGTCCGGACGTCCTGCTCACTTGACCTGACCACAAACGGTACGGGTGACCCAAACATCCACCGTCCACGTTCCGACCGTACACGTACCGACTGCAACACGTTCCCCTTGAACGCCGGGATGTAGACAGTTGTCCCATTCGAGCTGAGCCTCGCTCCAACGAGCGAGAACATCTCCGGTCGTATTCCGCGTTCCACCAAGTACCACCGGAGGATGGGTGCGTCCGACCAATCAGCCGCTCGTGGAAGCGAAGACCACCTTCGTTCGACCTCCGAGACATACTCACTTTGGTCAGATTCCTCCCGATGGGGTTGCTCCTCCACGACGGGATGCCACCCACAGACGAAACAGTGGAGGACACCAAGCTTGGCGTTGTACCCAGCACTTGGTGTCGTGTCGTGGTGGAGTGGGCAGTAGCACTCCTGCCAATCACCCCACTGTCGTCCAGTGAATACAATCTCCTCTGGGCTAACATTCATTCACCTTCCTCCACGTAGGACAAGTCTATTGCGTAGTAGAGTACTCGTATTGTGGCAAGCACCATCGCCGCAGCAGCGAAAATACCCGGTATCGCCTTCCGTGGGTCAGGACCGGCTTGTAGGACCCACCAGACCCAACCAACAATCTGTAGTGTGAACACGAGGGTGAACAACACGAACACCCCGCGAATGGAATCCACACGAAAGACACCCGTACGTATCTCGTGCACCAGGAAGAACGCCCATACACATAGTGAGAGATACAGGAAGTTCACTATCAAACCACCGAAGACCACCTCCGATGGGAGTGGGAACGCTAGCAGGGTGGCGATACTGAGTAGAGAGACCACCAACAGTATCGTCGCACTAGCGTTCAGTGCGTCTCGAACGCCTCCAACGGTCATCCTAAAGAACCACATTCGGTTTCACCTCCTCACGTTCGTCGTCCGTAATCATCAGACGAACTCGTATGTCCGCGATGGACCACGGCAGGTCCACACCACCTTCCTTCTTCCAGCGCCGGTATCGTTCGGGTGACACCGTCCGCTTCTTCCGATACCGATGCTCCAACGAACTTATCGGCTCGCATTCCCTCAACGCCTCCGACGTGAACAACTGAACGACCTCCTCAACCGTCCAATTCCACGGCACGGTCACCGTCCACATCCTACTTGCGTTGTGCCACGCGAGATGGGGGCCTACCGCGCCTGGGACGAGCCTTACTCGCATCCTCCGCATAGCGTTGCGCATCGTGAAGGTTCCGTAACACCAACTGCTGCTCCAACGGTGTCGCTGGTATCCACTCAAACAGGAACGGTGGTCGCTTCGGTTTCACCTCCGCAGCTACATACTCCGACCAGGTCATACCCCAGATGGCTGCGGTCACAGGTTTGGCTGTATCCACGGACTGGACACCAACCAACACCTCTCCAGACCGTGGCATCCCAAGCTGGTGATACCGACCAACCTCTGGTAACGCTTCCTGCCACTCACGTACAGTCGCATCCCTACCACCTAACCCTGGGAGTGGTATACCTCCAACGATTGAGGCAAGGGTATCCTCAGGTAGCCGTTGGTACTCCTGCACCAACTCCATATGAAGTGGTAGGTAGAGTTCAATCCACGGTCGTTCCAGTAGGTACTCCAGAAGGTCCCACATCACGAACGGAACACCATCACGAATACCATCCGGTACGACCACACCGTTGGGGTTCAGTAACTCAACGGCACGCTTCCAACGAAGTACCGACCACGTCTTCCTCTCCCAGATGGGTGGGTCCAGTATGACGTACGCATCTGGGAACGCCCGTCTCCACGCAACCCACTGACCCAGGAGGTCGTCGGAGTCTGGGAGAATCACCATCCAGTGCCTCCACTTGCTCCCCAGACTCCACGCCAACCCAGGTCCACCGATAGCGTACACGTCTATCACTGCTGGTGCCTCCCGATGAAGACCACGACGGCCATCAACACCCGAACGACTGCGTGGTGCAGGTGCCGCACGTTGTCCCGGTCCTGTAGGAACTCCTGGATGTGTCTACTTGCGTGTCGCAAGTGAGACTCCACGGGTTCATACAACCACGCGTCACCCCAACCGTACTTACGCGTTCCGTACAACATAACCTCTTTCACGATTGGGTACGCGTCGCGTAGGAGCATCCAAGTCCAGCGATACAACCTAAACGTGTGTACGACGTACCGTACGACCCACCGAATGACCCTCATTCTGCATCTCCTCCATCACTTGGAATCTCGTACCCACCAGCTATGCGCCTAATGGGTACACCGTGTTTGCGTAGTGCGTAAGCCGCGTTGTACGCGTCTGCAATCTCCGAATCCAACACCACTCCATTCGCAAGGCGAACGAGTAGTTTTCGTAGCTTGGGTGACAGTTCACTGTCCGAAGGCGATGGGTACCACCTAGCCGGCCTATTCCCACCAGCAGCATACCAGAGCTTAGGGAACCAGTGGGGTGGCACCCTACCTTCCACAACCCAAAACCAAACCTTCTCCAACTCCATCATTCGTCGTCCTCCTCATACAGAGGCAGATTCCGAAGCCCAGCATCTATATCTGGTTCCGGCAACCAACCCTCCTCGGGTGAAGGAGAAACAACTTCCGTCTTCTTCAGTTCACCAGACAGATACTGAACACCCTCACCAGTACCCGCTACAGCGAACTCTACTAACAAATCCCAACGGTACCCCTGCTTCGCTTTCACCCGCAGAGGACAAGCACCAAACCCCTTCTCGACCATCTCCAAGAGGATACCTGGGACGACCTCTTCCCAGTCCTCCTCCGGTACCTCGTAGAGCACGCTATCGTGTACGAATACTAGTGGGTGGACCTGAGGGAACTTCTTCTTGACCCGAATGAGGGCCATCAGGGTCACATCACTCGCCGTAGACTGTACTGGGAAGTTGACGAACTTACCAGCGTGGGAGTTCCCGTGTTGGAACCTCCTACGTCTACCAAACACGGTACGAATCTCACCACCGGAACGTACGACCTCAATCAACCGGTTCTCCCACTCCTTGAGCTTGGGGAACTTGGAGAAGAACCGCTGTACCAACTGAGCGGTCTCATCATACGACCTCCCAATCTCCCGAGCAATACTATCAATAGACCGCCCGTAGAGAAACCCGAACACAATCATCTTGGCCTCCCTTCGGAGGTCTGGTGTCACATTCTGAACACCCATAATCTGTTGTGTCGCGAGAGTATGTAGGTCCTCCCCACGTCGTATCCACTCCTGTAACATCGGTTCCTCGTACAGCACAGCAGCGACCACCAACTCCAACTGACTGTAGTCCACCTCCAGAAACCGGTACCCATCCCTAGCACGAATCGCCTTCCGTAACACCAACTGGTCCTCATCTGCAGCTTCAACGGACGGTATGTTCTGAACGGTGGGTCTCTCTGTGGACACCCGACCGGTCACCGTCCCGTGTAGTTTGTAGACTGGATGAAGCGCACCATCCGGGCCAGCCCACTTCTCCCAATCGGACACGACGTTCACCAACTGCTTCAACCGCCTAGCACGTACCACCAACTCGAGCACCCGACGTTGTTCCTGACTGAGATTCTCACGCTCCAGGTACCGTTTCAACGCCTCCCGACCGGTTGGTGTCTCTGGGTCCAACTTGACTCCCCACTCCTTCAACATCTTCATCAGAGCCTGTGGGGAGAATGGGTTCACGCTCAACGACGGCAACACCTCGTTCGTGAGCTCCGCATTCCACCTACTAACCTCGTCACGAACGACACCCCAATCCACGGTCAGACCACGGTAACTGGCCTGAGCCAGATACCAATTCGCCTCCCGCAGGAAGCGGTACAACCGCCACGTATCCTCTTTGTCCATCCACTTGCGCAACTCCTCATACAACCTATAGGTCATCACACAGTCTATAGCGTTGTACCTCGCCAAGATATCCGGTGGTACCAACGAGAACGACTTACGCCACTCCTTCTGAATAAGGTGCTTCCAACTCACATCCCAGAAGTACCCACACAACGCCTCCAACCCACCTCCCATAGACTGGTCGGAGTCCAGAGTGTACGCCATTAGCAAAGTGCAGTCCATCTCCGGACACACCACCTTGTCTCCCCACCAGAACCACCACCGTAACATCTCAAAGGACGCATTATGCGCAACAAACCGACGACCACTACCTAGAAAGCCGTAGAACTCCGCGTCCTGAGTGAACTCCCGCGGTACGATGACCGTACGACTACCGTCAGAGAACCCACACAGTATCATCTCCGCGGTAATCGGTACGTCTGCGGTCTCTATGTCAAACGAAACCACCTCGCCCAACTGGTGGAGTTCCCCTAGCTGTTGTACGTCGGTGACAACGATGTGGTCCACCACAGGTGCACCGGTCTCGTCCACCTGGAACGTCAGACGTTCCTCCGGGCGTTGGGTGGACCACTTCCGTACGTCCAAATCAAAGACGGCGTGCCACCTATCCGACCGAATGATTGCACTGGGGTGGTACGTGGGCAGCACCCAGAACCCCTGACAACGATGCCACCGACCACGAAGGTCCTGGACTGCACCACGCAACCCAAACGCGGTAGCCGCAGTATGCCCAAGCGCTAGAACGTACCGGACGTCACGTTCCTGCAACTCCGATAGAAGTCTGGGAACATTCGCTTTCACAACCTCCGCCGAAGGAGGAGTACCGGGTAGATACGGCTCCAGAACGACGTTTGTAATATAGGTATCCTCCTCCGACCGATAGCGACGGAGAACGTCCCGGAGGTACCGTCCGGAGGGGCCCACAAACGGCATCCCTACCGAGGCCTCCTCCGGACCTGGTGCCTCCCCAACCACGGCGTACTCCGTCCGAGCTGGTCCAACTCCGAGCACGCGTTGGAACTTCATACTATCCACCTTCAGAGAACACGTCGACTTCACCACCAACGGTCACAACCGGCGACTGACCTGGCGTAGGTGGTGGTGGAGCCTGACCCGCAACCGGTGCACTTGGCGTAGCTCCACTAACTGGTGCAACCCGAACTATCTCCGGTCGCATCTGGCCATCCCACTCACGATGCTCTATCGTGACCACTACTTCACGCCCTAGCACGTGAGAGGTGTCAAAGTCCACAAGGCCACCTTGCACGTTGATACCAACTGCGTTCAGCAACTGCGCAAGTCTCCACACAGCGCCACCAGACAACGGCGTCCCGTGACGAATGGGAACCTCACGCCCGTTGTACTGCACAGCGATACTCCACTCGAGGTACGGTCGGCCAGCTTGACTCACACGCTGTTCCACCGACCGAATCACCGCACGATACTCGCCTGGTGCCACCTGAGGTGACAGCTCCGAAAAGTCAGCTCGCACTATCATACTGGTCCTCCATCTGTATGTGTGTGTGCATACTGCTATATATTATAATGTATCACCCATAGAAAAATCAAGGGTTTTCCGTGAAATCCACCTGAAAATCCCAGAAATTCCACTGAAATTCCACCGAAATTCCGGGCTACCCCTTGATTCTACCCAGGAGAGTATATTATAATATATAGCGTAGGAGGAACCAAATGACCTATCGGGTATGCAAACGGTTCCACTTTGCAGCTGGTCACCAGCTGACGAAGGTACCACCTGGCCATAAGTGCGCCAGGCTCCACGGCCACAATTACGTCGTGGAGGTTGTCGCCGAGACGAAGACCCTCACCGAAGAGGGATGGGTCGTAGACTTCGCAGACCTACGGAAGCTAAAGGACTGGTGCGAGTCCAATTGGGACCATAGAGTCCTGAACGACCTGTGGCCATTCAATACCGGTGTGGAGACCACCGTGGAGAACATCGCAGCAGTCCTAGTCCGAGTAGGTAGAGACCTTGACCTACCCATCACCAGAGTCCGAGTGTGGGAATCCCCAGATTCGTATGCCGAGGCCATATGGGAGGACGAAGATGAGTAGACCGCTACCTATCATAGAAATCTTCGGTCCCACCCTGCAGGGAGAAGGACCGCTCATCGGATACCGAACGATGTTCGTGCGGTTCGGTGGATGCAATTACCGATGCTCCTGGTGCGATACGCTCTATGCGGTCTTACCAGAGGAGGTCAAAGCGAATGCGACGTGGATGACACCAGAGCAGATTGCGAAGACCATTCAACCGTATAGAGCGTTCGTACCGTGGGTGACCTTCAGTGGTGGGAACCCCTGTATCCATAACCTCACGGACCTCATCGTACACCTCCACGGTGATTGGTGGCGTATCTGCATAGAGACGCAAGGGGACCCACCAAAGGCACCGAAGTGGTTCTGGCTCCTGGGTGAACCGGATATAGTAGTGTGGTCACCCAAACCACCGTCATCCCAAATGGTCTACGACCACGAATCTGCGGAGACCTGGGTCAAGTCCGTACCCAACGACATCCCACACCACCTGAAGGTCGTGGTGATGGATGAGGTGGACCTAGAGTGGACGAAGTCCCTACTGTACTTCCTGAGAGACCACAAACTGGATGCCTACCTCTCGTCCAAAACGATTCAAGTGGGGACCGACCAAACACCAGAAGCGGTCCAATCCATCCTAGACCGTGGTAGGTGGTTGTGGGAGACCATCTGTGCCGACCACGACGATATCTGGTCGGACGTTCGCGTGCTACCACAGTGGCACGTCCTAACCTTTGGACCAAAGCGAGGTGTCTGATGATGAGCAATCCAAAACCGAAGCGGTCGTACACCGCACCCTACTGGGGAACGCAACTCGTGGAGACCTATCCACGACGCCTGATGGACCTGATAGCAGAGCAAGGAGCGTACGCAGACCTAACAGCCGGCGGTGGCCGGTACCCGTACCACGTCCACACGGAGCTGGGAGTACCCGTAGTAATCAACGACCGGAACCCGTATGTGGTGTCGTACCACCGTTCGGTCTTCACGTTCCCGTGGACTTCCAAACCGTGGTCAGAGTGGTTGGAGTTGGCGACAGAGGCAACTGACCCGCTGAAGGTGCAACCGGTAGACGGTCTTATCACACAAGACCAGCAACTCCTGCTACCCACAGAAACCAAACAGTACCTAGACGGTCTTACGACACGCGAAGGACCACTACCGACCTTCATCTTACGAGCAGCAGTAGCCGCTTCACTCCTTACTCACTGTAGCTATAGAGGGTATGGGTGGGCGAAGACGACAACAGAAAAAGCGCTCGTGTCAACCATTCCACCAGCCACCATTCGAGCGTGGGTCATCCAGAGAATCAACATCCTGTACCAGTACGGTGTACACACCAAACCACATCTCTGTCGCGTCCACAACACGGACCTGTTCACCTGGGACCCAACCACGTGGCCACCGTTCCCAGAGAACACGGTCGTCTACACAGACCCAGCCTGGCCGTGGAACGAAGCGAACAGTTCAGCTGGCTCAAAGAACCCGTACGAGTTCCTCACGCACCTTGGTTACATCACACACCAACTACAACCGTCACCAACGACCAGGTTCTGGACTCGCAAACTACCAGCAGAGGAGATTGTCGGAGACATCCTCAAGTGGATGCACAACGCCAAGTCGTTGGGCGCGAAGTTCTTCGTTGTCTCCACACAATCCACCAACTACCCTCCAGTGGAGACCGTCTTCAACCTCATCCAACAACACTACGAACTCCTGTGGAGGGACAAAACACCCGTACGGTCCACGTTCTCTAAGAGCACGCTTACGGACGAGTTCGCGTGTTTCAAACTCTAGACGGAGGACGAACGATGACGTTCAGCAACCAATACCGATTGGTACCGGTGACACCAGAGTGGGACCCAAGGGAACCACTCGGTCGTGTCCTACGCGAACGCTACGGCAAGTCGTTCCAGTACCTGGTGATGGTAGACCAGGTCAATAACCTGTGCGTCGCCATCGTCAACGACCAGTCAGTCACCCACAGATACGAACGCCTATCTGATGGGAAGGTGGTTCTATGGTGACCAAAGTCCCCAACGCCCCAAGCGAGATGTGGTTCTACACCCTACCGTATTGGGGAGTCCAGTGGTGGGACAACCTACCCCAACCTATGCGGTCGTTGATTGAGTCGTCACCGTACTTTGTGGACCTAACCTGCGGCAGTGGTCGGGTTCCAGCTACCGTTGCGGTGAAGAAGGGCATCCCGTGCACCATCAACGACTGGAACCCACTCGTCACCAGTCACCACCGAATGGTGTTCTGCGACCCAACTCTACCGAAGGAGTACGACGCTATCACCCACCGCTTGTACCCAGATAACGTCGTACCCGTCTACGGTCGCGTCTGTCAGGAGGACAAGTTGCCGTTACCGGATGAGACGAAGGCGTACCTGGACGGTATCCTCTGTCAGGAGACGGACGTCGCAAGAGCCATCGTCGGTGCGTTCCTCACCAGCTGCAGCTTCAGAACCTATGGGTGGAGCTCCACTACGGCAGATGGTGGGGTCAAATTGAAGGATATCACACCAACCCTTGCGTACACGTACCTCCTCAGACGACTCCACCGAGCCGTTCGTGCAGCCAGCAAACCCAAGGCGAAAGTCACGGTGACCGAGACCGACCTCTCCCAACCCCACTGGGACATCCCCATAGAACCTGGTGCGGTCGTGTGGGCAGACCCAATCTGGCCCATCCCAGAGAAACCACCGGAGACCTACGCGTTCCTATTCCACATCGGGTACCTCATCTCTGGTGTCAGGAGGGAACCGTTGTGGTGGCCGTATGGTTCAGCCTACCCCACCCAGAAGCTCCTCCGGTGGATGTCGTATTGTGCCGAGCGTGGAGCATCCGTCTTCATCATCTCCACCCGGTCGGATGCGTGGCCAGCACCATACGACCTCTTCCAGGACCTCTCTCGGCACGTACCACCACTGTGGATTGTCGCTACCAAGGAACGCACGCTTGGTGGTAAGACGTTCACGGAGTGGTGGCTCGCCTTTGACCTAAACCCAAAACCTAACAAGGAGGTGACACACCTATGACTCCCATCAAACTCATCGTCAAACCCAATCCGGAGATTGGTCAGACGCACGAACAGGTCCGCATCATCAACGGGCCCTACGAGTTGGTGGCGGAGCAACGAGATGGCCGCGTCGTCTTCACCGTCCTACACACCGGTGGTCCATCCACGTTCGCGTCCACCCACTTTACTACCCCACACGACCTGTTGGTTGCGGTGACGATAGGGGCACCCATAGAATGCACGCTGGTGGAGTAACACACCCGGACCAGGTGGTACCACCTACCGCCTGGTCCACCCACAGGAGACGACGATGACGACACGGAACCCCTACGAACTAGATGGACTACCTGAGGAGCTGGTCGCACTAGCGGACACCATCCGCACCTTCCTCGCCACGCTACCGGTGGACGACGAGGTCCGAGCCAACACACCAAACCGGTTCGTCAAGGCCCTCTACGACTGCCTAGAGGGCTACCGCCAGGACGTCACGGACCACCTCAAACTCTTCCCAGACGACGACACCGACCACGGGAATGGGGAGGTGGTCATCGTCAACGTCCCGTTCTACTCCCTCTGCGAACACCACCTCCTACCCTTCTTCGGGACGATGACGATAGCGTATGTCCCATCCGACCACGTCCTGGGGCTCAGCAAACTGAACCGCATCGTGCACACCTTCGCCAGACGGCTGCAGCTCCAGGAACGCCTGACGGAGCAGGTCGTAACCACTCTCCTCGCACCACCGGTGAGCGCCAAGGGAGCACTAGCGGTGAGCCGAGCCCGCCATATGTGCGTGGAGATGCGTGGCGTTCGTCAGGTCACCACGACGACCGTCGTCCACTACGGTGGCTGCCTCCGACCCGACACGGAGTGGTGGAAGTCCGTGGCACCTTTGGTGGAGCGCGAGACCAAGTCCATCCCACCGTTGGACGTCTGACCTTCCCGGACGCACACGGTCTTCCACCCACTTTCCGACCTTCCCATCGGTTTCCCCTTGGGAGACCGCGTGTCCACCCGGAATCCCTGGTGCGTCCGGACAGACGACAACTTTCCCGGACGCCCCACGTTTTCCGTACGGTTCTATGGACCCCAGTAGTTTTATGTTGCCTCCCACAGAAACCCAACGAGAACCCGGTGCGTCCGCGGTAAATCCCCATAGGAATTCCCGTGCGACGAACGCATAGCTTCACGACACCTTGCGACCGTGCTTTCCGTAACCACTACGACCACCGACTTCCACATAGCCACCAACCGACGACCGGCGGACAGACGACCGACCACAGCCGAAATTACCCGGGACGCCCCACGTTTCCCACCCACTTCCTACGCCCGCAGTAGTTTTGTACTGCCTTCCCAGACAAACCGACGAAAATCCGTTGGGTCCGCGGTAAATCGCCAGAGATTCAAGGGACCGTACGACCCCACTTCGCCCTAGCCGTCAAACCTCCACCTGCACACACCCCAGCCACCCCACAGACCTCCCGTCCGACTCGCAGACCGACCGACCGTCGTTGTTCAAACACCACCCCCTCTAATAGACCTAATAGACCTA
>Ga0308310_1000079_pt1 | contig 32066 bp, 24 predicted proteins | sample HotsprSampleMS65_FD_203672 | JGI IMG/M metagenome (GOLD analysis project Ga0308310, IMG submission 203672) | Hot spring phototrophic mat microbial communities from Mushroom Spring, Yellowstone National Park, Wyoming, United States - 20090730_MS65 ...
TTTACTGGCCAAATGGTTTCGCAAGATTCTGGCCCACACAGTATGTGTGTGGCTGAACCTCCAATACGGGAGGCCACCTTTGGATTTCGCTGGCTTGGTCGCAGTAAAATAATGTTGCACATGGCGTCCCATATTATGTTGCATCGCCTCCGATCCGACCGAGGATACTGAAAGATCATGCCCGCTGCGGCTGGGGCTGCCCACTATCCCGTGTTGCATCGCCTCCGATCCGACCGAGGATACTGAAAGTGTTTGGGGTGAACGCCGCGCATCGGCGGCGGGTTCGTTGCATCGCCTCCGATCCGACCTAGGATACTGAAAGGTACTTTCTGGCCTGCTCTTCACTCAGATAGTTCGTTGGTTGCATCGCCTCCGATCCGACCGAGGATACTGAAAGAAAGTCCACAGGCTCGCGTATGGAGGCGATAACAACCAGTTGCATCGCCTCCGATCCGACCGAGGATACTGAAAGCAACAGTTCCAGGTGGCGGACCTGAAGTACCCGCTGCAAGTTGCATCGCCTCCGATCCGACCGAGGATACTGAAAGACAACCTCGCGGAAACCCTCCGTGCCACCGGTCGGGTGTTGCATCGCCTCCGATCCGACCGAGGATACTGAAAGAACTGTACCTCATCGCGCGGCGAACGTTCCAGAACTTTTGTTGCATCGCCTCCGATCCGACCGAGGATACTGAAAGGTCTACGACGGCCAGCCGGTGCCTGACCGTTGGCGGGTTGCATCGCCTCCGATCCGACCGAGGATACTGAAAGCGTCCTTACGCCTTGCTCAGCAGCACGGGCCAGAACAGTTGCATCGCCTCCGATCCGACCGAGGATACTGAAAGGCTGATGGGCCACCGGAGTTTTGCGATTTCAAGCGTGTTGCATCGCCTCCGATCCGACCGAGGATACTGAAAGTATATTGGCCATGTATTGGCCGTATATTGGCCTTAAATAGTTGCATCGCCTCCGATCCGACCGAGGATACTGAAAGCTGTAGCTGGTGGCGGTACTTGGGATTCCCGCCATTCGTTGCATCGCCTCCGATCCGACCGAGGATACTGAAAGTCCACCGGGCAAGGGCCCCAACAAGGGCGTCCTGCTCCGTTGCATCGCCTCCGATCCGACCGAGGATACTGAAAGGCATCCAGGCCGGAGGCTGGTCCGGGACGGGCTGGGGTTGCATCGCCTCCGATCCGACCGAGGATACTGAAAGGCATCCAGGCCGGAGGCTGGTCCGGGACGGGCTGGGGTTGCATCGCCTCCGATCCGACCGAGGATACTGAAAGCTGTAGCTGGTGGCGGTACTTGGGATTCCCGCCATTCGTTGCATCGCCTCCGATCCGACCGAGGATACTGAAAGCTGCTCTGGGCGGATATGAGCTTTTGGCAAACTGGTGTTGCATCGCCTCCGATCCGACCGAGGATACTGAAAGCTGTAGCTGGTGGCGGTACTTGGGATTCCCGCCATTCGTTGCATCGCCTCCGATCCGACCGAGGATACTGAAAGACCAGGTCTCCTCCGGAAAGCGACGCTAGACAAACTGTTGCATCGCCTCCGATCCGAACGAGGATACTGAAAGGGGGAGGTGGCTACCTCCGCCGTGCCGGGGGAGGTGGGTTGCATCGCCTCCGATCCGAACGAGGATACTGAAAGGCAAGCCAGCCGCAGACGGGGATGGGGGCAGGAAAAGTTGCATCGCCTCCGATCCGAACGAGGATACTGAAAGTCCAAATCAGATATTGTGGTCTGCTTCACTGCGCCAGGTTGCATCGCCTCCGATCCGAACGAGGATACTGAAAGGGTGGCTTCGGGTTCGGGAGGGTGACGCATCTCCCGGTTGCATCGCCTCCGATCCGAACGAGGATACTGAAAGCCACGACCCCGCCAGCGCTTACCAGCGGCGCGACAGCGAGTTGCATCGCCTCCGATCCGAACGAGGATACTGAAAGCTGGTCATCGGCCTGACGGCGGCGCTGGGGCAGGGAGTTGCATCGCCTCCGATCCGACCGAGGATACTGAAAGAGATATTCGCCTTGCTATTGCCGTTGCCGCGGCGGTTGTTGCATCGCCTCCGATCCGACCGAGGATACTGAAAGTTATTGGTGAGGTTATACGTCTGGCCGCTGGCGGTGGTTGCATCGCCTCCGATCCGACCGAGGATACTGAAAGTTTTTGTGCGCCAAATAATCAAGATACTGTAGAGCACGCAGTTGCATCGCCTCCGATCCGACCGAGGATACTGAAAGCCTGAACGCTGAGACTGGCGATTGCTCCCACCAGGCGGTTGCATCGCCTCCGATCCGACCGAGGATACTGAAAGGGAGCAAAACGAACACAACCGCTGCCTGTCCCTTCTCCAGTTGCATCGCCTCCGATCCGACCGAGGATACTGAAAGGGTTAAAGACGTCGGTCTTCTCCAGCGCAGCGAAGCGTTGCATCGCCTCCGATCCGACCGAGGATACTGAAAGGGCGCGCGGTGTTCCTGATGCCCTGGAGGTCAATGAGTTGCATCGCCTCCGATCCGACCGAGGATACTGAAAGTGGTGGTAGGAAAGGGCCACCAGGACGCGAAAGTCGGTTGCATCGCCTCCGATCCGACCGAGGATACTGAAAGCTGGATTCTAGGCGGCGCAGGGAGCGCCGAATAGTGGTTGCATCGCCTCCGATCCGACCGAGGATACTGAAAGACCGTTGGGCCAGGCTGACAATCTGTCTCCGACTGAGTTGCATCGCCTCCGATCCGACCGAGGATACTGAAAGAGAAGGGCTTGCTCTGCTTCTATGTCTTGGGGCATTGTTGCATCGCCTCCGATCCGACCGAGGATACTGAAAGCACCAGCACGTACATCCAGCCCTCGTAGGTGGCCAGGTAGTCGCATTGCCTCCGATCCGACCGAGGATACTGAAAGACCGTTGGGCCAGGCTGACAATCTGTCTCCGACTGAGTTGCATCGCCTCCGATCCGACCGAGGATACTGAAAGAGAAGGGCTTGCTCTGCTTCTATGTCTTGGGGCATTGTTGCATCGCCTCCGATCCGACCGAGGATACTGAAAGCACCAGCACGTACATCCAGCCCTCGTAGGTGGCCAGGTAGTTGCATTGCCTCCGATCCGACCGAGGATACTGAAAGATATAGATCTGTCTCGAGTTTAGACAAATGAGCCCCATGCAGGCCAAAATTGATTTCGGCTCACGACAGATGGCCCATATATGGTGCATAAGCGCCGTGTTAATCCCATATATGGGCAGTCACACTACCGGTTTCCGGTTTGTCTAAACTCGAGTCTATAATTTCTGCAAAAATCCGGCCCGGCAAATTAGCTCAAAGTTACAAGTATGTAAGTTAGAAAGGAGGTACAAAATGAAAAGGGTTATTCTATCAACGGCCATTCCTGTTCTTGCTGTCTGCTTCGTACTGTGTGCTCTTAATAGCGCCAACGCCCTATCACCCACCTCTCCTGTTACCGCAAACGTATCACCTGCCCCTTCTGTCACATATACCCTTACTGCTACCCTCCTGGGGCACGTCGAAATTGAACCATGGGACTTTTATGCTGTTGTAGGGAAGAAGGTCCTTCTGGGGAGGTGGCCTTACATTACAATTGTTTCCAACTGCAACAACCCCTGGCAATGCCAGATAACCACTACTGCTGTTTCCACCGATGTTCCCCGTGTTTACGGAGGGATAGATGTCGGAGGGGGGAAACTGTATGAACGAACCTGGGGGACAGTAATATCTGTCACAGAGAGCGGTACTATTACGGTGCTATATCAGCCCCCAGAGCAATGGAGGTCAGGATGGAGTAGATGCGAAGGAGATGGCACATATGCGTATTGCTGGAAGTCCGTGCAAGGCACACTGGGTGTGCTGTCATTTGACACCAATACGCCAACAGTTGTTTATTCAATAACAACATCATACGTGTGGACGGCCAGAGACCTGCTTGTTGCTTCTTTGAATTCTGAGTGGGTCAGCGGCTCATGGGAATATACTGTTTGTGTTTCCGATCTTCGCTCTGGTTTGCAAACATGCAACTACATAGGACAATACCCCACAGGAGAAAAAGAAGGATTGGCCATTTTCCCGCATCTCAATACCCTCTATGTGCAGATTGGTTCTCACTTATATACTTATTCTGTCCCAACACTAACGCTGCAACTCGAAGAGGAGATAACGCTGCCTCTCGGGTCCTATATACAAGCATATGGTCGCGACTGGCTACTGGTTGGTGCGGGTTCATACGACCCCAACGTGAGCAGGTTATACGTTTATCGCCCACAGAGACTTCAGAAGGCGGTTTTTCAGAAAGAGTTTTTGGTGCCACTTTATCTCTATGTGCAAGGATACAACGATTCCCTGGCAATAATCGGCCTGGCCCAGGAGGTGGGATTTGTGGATTTCACTCGGCCGGAACCACAATTCTACCTCTATTCCTATAGAAAATATGGTGGTCTGGGCACCAGAACCTTTCGTTTTGGAGATCGTCTGATATTTGCCTACCCCTATTATCTTTCTGCATATAGCCTGACAAATATGGCCGAAAGTGGGAGATACCTGTTGACGCCAACAGAAATATACACCCCTGTCACCGACTATGATCACCGGCTGTTGATGATGGGAAGCCGCTACTATTATCTGTTTGACTTCTCGTCCTATCCTCCCGAGGTTGTCTCCGGGACTGTTTCCCCTGAGGTGGCTTCCTGCTGGTGGAAGGCTATACGCGGGAATTATGCATATGGCACGTGTTCTCCCCGGCGAGGATGGCCGAGAGATCTTAGTACTAGCCCCGACGAAAATGTTGTTTACGGCTATCCGGCAACACTAGACCTGTCCTCTATGCAAATTGCATCCACAATGAATTCCCGGATGTTTGGCCCATTTGTAACCAACGACAAAATTTATGCTTTTGTGACACAAACCGTGGGGACAGGGATAGTCATTACGGTCTCCGTGCTTTCAAACGACCCGAACAACCTGTTTGTCTCTCGGGTTCTTCCTAACAGTGTATCATTACCGAACTGGGGGTGGATGCAATCTGGTAGATACGAACACAGCCTGTTTGTACAGATGATAGACACAGATAATTATGGTTGGCGTCCGTATTTGGTAAAACTGGATTTAGGTGTGCCACAGGTTATAACCACACCGATCGGCTCAAACGACCAATTGGCGGGAGCGGATGACCTATACGTATATCTACACAACCTGACAGGACAACACCATGGTTTTTCACACGATTTTACACGGCACTACATCTTTGATCTCCCCCCAGCATTTGGGACCTTGCTGGTTGCGCCGCGGCTGCTGATTGTGCAATTCTCTGGTTGCTGGATATATGCCAGGCCCGAAATCTCTTTCCCATATAAGGCATACCTGCCATTGGTTATCAGGTCGGGAGGGAATTAGCCGGTCATGGTGATTAAAGAGGCACGGTGATGTATTGCAAAGTGGTTATCATCGGGGCATTTGGCGCTGGGAAGAGTTTATCCGATTAGCACCCTCCGGCAACGCTGTTGTCAGCACAGAAAGATGCGGGGACTATATATAAAGCCTCTTCCTTCGCAGACAATCTCTGGCTAAGAAGGTGTGTAATGACGACCACAGTTGCCCAGATGGCCGGAACGGGCTCAGAGAGATGATAGAGACTTTTAGTTTCCGCTAACTTTGCCTGCTACAGGCAGGGGAAATCCCCCTGGGCCAGCACCCGCCGCAGCCGTCCCGGGCTCCGTTGGGGCTGCCGATCCCAGAAGCCGGTCGGCACCAGCGGTAACACCGCCGCCAGGTAGAGCAAGATGTTCGCCAACAGCAGGGCTAACTCCGGCAGCCGCCAATGCTCTTCGGCGCGTAACTGTTCAGCCCCACCCCTCCCCCAGCGGCTTCGCCGCTACCCCCTCCTCTCTCCTGAACGAAGTTCAGGAGAGGGGAAGAGGTGCCGCCACAGGCGGCGGGGGTGGGGTGAGGAAGTCTGAATAGTTACTCCGGCGCAAACACCCACTGCCGTTCCCGCCCCAGGAGAGGCTTGGTCACGGGTGTGTCCCAAAATCGTCGGAGCCCGGTGGGCCAGGCCGTAAACGGCCTGGCTGAGGCTGCATAGGGCGCTGGAAGCGCCCTCTCCCGGTTGTAGGACAACTGCTTGCAGTTGTCCTACAAACGGAACATGGGTTGCCCAGGTGGAGAGGGCGCTTTAGCGCCTCATCCTTGCCTGAGCCTGGCCGTTTACGGCCAGGCGAAAAGGCCAGCAGCCCAGCCCGACAAAACTGGGACACACCCGAAAGGCACAGCCTTTTCCGGCCAACGCCAGAATTTTCCGCCTGATGCGACACCGTCGGGCGGATTGCTCTTGCCAATCCGGGCGTTCTTGGGTATCCTTACTCGTGCCCAGGAGCCAAAATGAAACCGCGCATCCGACTGGACCGGTTGCTGGTGGAGCGGGGGCTGGCGGAGAGCCGCACTGAGGCCCAGCAGTGGATCCGCGCGGGCCAGGTGCGCGTCGCCGAACAGGTGGTGGACCAGCCCGGGGCGCTGGTATCCCCCGACGCCCCGGTCGCGCTGACCGCGCGGCCGCGCTTTGTCAGCCGGGGCGGGGAGAAACTGGAGGCCGCGCTCATCGGCTTCGGGGTGGATGTGCGGGGATGGGTGGCGGCCGACGTGGGCGCGTCCACCGGCGGCTTCACCGATTGCCTCCTCCAGCGCGGCGCCGCCCGGGTCTACGCCATAGACGTGGGATACGGACAACTGGACTGGCGTCTGCGCAACGACCCGCGCGTGGTGGTGATGGAACGCACCAACGCCCGCTACCTGGAGGGGTTGCCGGAACCGGTCCACCTGGTGACGGTGGACGTCTCCTTCATCTCACTGCGGCTCATCCTGCCCCGGGCGGTGGGATGGCTGCACCCTCAGGGGCAGGTCATCGCGCTGGTCAAGCCCCAGTTTGAGGCCGGACGGCGGGATGTGGGCAGAGGTGGGGTGGTGCGGGACCCCGCCGTCCACCGGCGCGTGCTGGTGGAGGTGGTCCGGGCCGCCGCCGACCTGGGCCTGACCCTGCGGGGGCTGATGGTCTCCCCGCTCCTGGGGCCGGCGGGGAACCGGGAGTTTCTGGGGTGGTGGAGTTGGGGATAAAAAAGGGGGATTTTGCGGCGGCCGAAGGCCGCCGCAAAATCCCCCTATCCCCCTGCCCAGAGGTTATCGGGCCCGCAGAAGCGGAATCTGCGGGAAGTCGTCCGGGCCCAGGGTGGCGATGTCCGCCTGGCTGGACGGGTACCGGGAGAGAATCTCCTCCTGGGTGGGCATCCCCGCCCAGGCCAAGTCTATGATGCGGGTGTGGTTGGTGTCGTCCGGGCCGCCGCCGAAGCGCCACTGCTGGGCCTGCGCCAGCACGTCCCGCACCCGCCAGACGCCCGTGGAGGGGAAGCCCTCCTGGCTGAGCACCGCCGCGACGTAGCCCCACGTCGCCGGGTCCCCCTCGCCGAAGGCCTCCCGCGGCACCCGCAGCGTCACCGTCCGCGCCGCCGGGTCCACGATGATCTTGTAGGGAACCCCCGTCACCTGCTTCGGCGCGCCGCTCTGCGGGTCCGGCGCCAGAATCTGCGGCGTCCACCCTTCTGCCCAGACCGCTACCTCCCAGCCGTTGCCCGCCTCCAGCGCGGCGTTCCGCCCGGGCAGGAGCAACCGTGCGCCCGTCCCGGCGCCGGGGTCTTTATCCACGTAGACGTCCAGCGTCTGGAGGGCCAGATTGTTGGGGGAGCCCCACGGGTTGGGGATGGGGCCGTAGAAGGCGAACTTGAAGACCAGGTTCTTCTCGTCGTAGGCGACGGTGAAGGACTTCAGGTCAAAGACCTGGGGCTTGAACACACCGTCGGTGGGGTAGGTGTAGGGGCCGGGGCCGTGGTCGTCCCCCTCCGGGTCCTCCACCTGCAGGACCGTCGTGTAGCGGCCCAGGTCGGGCAGAACGACCTGCGCGGGCCCGCCGACGGGGAGCATCAGGCCGGAGGGGGCCAGAACCACCACCAGCCGCAGGTCGTCCCCGGGCTCCAGGTCGCCGATGGCGTCCCAGGGGATGGCGGCCTCAAAGGCGTCGGCGCCCATCGCGGCCTCGCCCACCGGCCCGGCGGCCTGCCACTGGGATCGGGAGACCTCGTAGGCGGTCAGCACCTGCCCGTCCCATTCCAGGAGATGGGTGGCTCCAATCCCCAGGGGCTGAGGGGGCTCCCCCTCTAACGCGCGCGCCAGGGGCCAGGTCTCCAGAATCCGGGGCGAAGCGAGGTAAATCCCTACACGCGTCCCCGCAGGCTTCGGCCGCAGGAAGGCGAACCGAACATAGAGGTTCCGGGCATCGTAGACATAGGCCAGGTCCGCCCCTATCTGAGGGGCCCGGTAAACGGCCGCGGAAGCCCACTCCCCCGGCCCCAGACGGCCATCCACCCGCGGAGAGGCCAGGCCCTGCACTTCCTGGTCGGGCTGAACCGCCCTCTTCGGGATAATCGGCGCATGCAGGTAGGCCGGCACCGGCTCGCCCAGCGACTCGTACACTTTCTTCAGCAGGGCCCGGAAGCCCTCGTCAAAGTACTCGTCCTGCCCGGAGTCCTGATCCGCGCCGTACCACCAGAACCAGTCCGAGCCTTCAGCCAGGTACATATAGTCCAGCGCTCGGGCCACTTTCTCCGATTCGGCCCCCAGCGTGCGGATGAACTCGGCCAGTTTATAGCGGGTCCGGGCCAGATAGTTCCAGGCCTGCCGCTCTTCCGGTTCGCCGATCCAGGTGTCGTAGTTGGCGCTGAACCAGGCGCCGGGGAAGAGGTGCTCCAGCGTCCGCTGCTCCGGGAACATCGCCAGGTACTCGGACGGCGTCACCGTCTTGATCGTCTGGCTCTCGGAGAGGAGACGGTACAGGGTGTGGAGGAATTCCTTGCCGTCGTTGTCGTAGTACTCCCAGGCGTTCTCGCCGTCCAGGATGATGCTGACGATGTGGGGGCCCGGGGCTCCTTGTTCTTTGAGACGGGCACGGATGTTCTCCAGCCGGTTCATCAGGTCCTGCGCGGCCTTTTCGCCGGGCATGCCGGAGTAGGTGAACCCGATCTTGTCCGAGAGGGTCCAGTCCCGGAAGAAGACAGCCACACGCTTCCCCTCCGCCTCCACGTAGTAGGGCCGGTAGAGGGCATCTGCTTCCTGCACCGTCTCTTTGAAGTCCCGGGTGAAATCGCCGATGCCCAGGGACTGGGCCAGGACCGGCTCGCCGGTGGCCATCCACTGGTATCCGGCCTTCGCCACCAGGGGGACGATTTCCTGGGCGACGGCCCCCTCGCCGGGCCAGAGGCCGCGCGGCTTCCGCCCGAAGTAGGCTTCATAGATCTCCCCACTCCGCTGCAGGTGCGCCACCGCGTCCTCCGGATAGGCGAAGGGCAGGGGCATCAGAGCGTCTGGATTTCCCACCAGCGCCAGGTTCGTGTTGTAGATGAGGGGCAGGATGGGATGCGCGTAGGGGGTGGTGGTGACCTCTATCTGGCCCTTCTCCTGGAGTTCCCGGTGGATGGGGATGACCTGGGCCAGAATGCGGCGGACTTCGTTAAAGAGGACCCCTTTGTCCTCTTCGGCGAAGCCGTGGTCTTTGGCGACCAGGCTCCGCAGGGGCTCCTTCGCCAGTTCATCGGGGTCTATCCAGGCCAGGTTGAACCAGACCTGGAGGTCGCGGAAATCCTGCTCGGTGAAGGTCTCCAGCGCGCGGGCGATGGCCTCGTCGTCGGTGCCGCCCCGTTTATCCAGCAGCGCCCTGTAGCCGGGGTAGCGCCGGATGATGTGGTCCCAGTTGGCGTCAAAGAAGCGGCGGAGGATGAACTCTTTCTCCTCGGTGGTCAACTCCGCGGCGGGTTTCTCCGCCAGCACCCAGTACCGGTCCCTGGCGCCGTTCTGGACGAAGTCGTCCAGTTGGCGGAGGAGGACCGGGGTGAGGTTGAAGGTGACGTGGACGTTCGGGTACTGGGCCACCGTAGCGGCCATGTCGTAGTAGTCCTTAGTGGCGTGGACGCGCACCCAGGGGCGGGTGTAGACGCCGTCGGCGTCCTTGTAGTAGAGGGGCTGGTGCTGGTGCCACATCAGGTTGAGGTAGAGGACCTCTTCCGTCGGCGGCGCGGTAGTGGGCGTGGGGATGGCCTCGGTGGGTGGGGGCGGGGTTGTCGGCGACGCGGCCGGCGCGCCGCAGGCGGCCAGAAGGGTAGATAGCAGGGTCAGCATGCCAATCGCTGAAACCAGTTTGCGGTTCATCGGAACTCCTTTACTGTGCAGGCGGATTGCGGCGGCCAGGCCGCCGCAATCCGCGTTCTCTATCCCTTCACTGAACCCAGGGTCAGGCCGGAGATGAGCCACTTGGACGAGTACAGGAAGAGAGCCATGACCGGGATAGCGATGAGCACCGATGCGGCGGCAAACTTGCCCCAGGAGACGGTGAACTGCTGGGCGTAGGTCCAGATGCCCAGGGGCCAAGTGAAGAGATCGTTCTTCTGAAGCACCACCCGCGCCACCAGGTACTCGCTCCAGCCGCCCATGAAACTGAACAGGAAGGCAATCGCCAGGGAGGGGCTGGAGAGCGGCAGGATAATGCGGGTGAAGGTCATCATCCGGGAGGCGCCGTCAATCAGCGCCGCTTCTTCCAGGTCCACCGGGATGGTGTCGTAGTACCCCTTCAGCATCCAGATGGTCAGCGGGACGGAGGAGACGGAGTAGGCGATGATCAACCCCAGGGAGGAGTTGATCATTTTCAGTTTTGCCAGCATGATGTAGAGCGGAAGCAGCAGCATGCCCGCCGGAATCATCTGGGTGGTGAAGAGAAAGACCAGGCCGGCGGACCGTCCCCTGAAGCGGAAGCGGGAGAAGGCGTAGGCGCTCACCGCCGCCAGCGCGACGCTGATGAGGGAAGTGACCATGACCACGGAGAAAGAGTTCCAGAGCCAAAGGAAGAAATCGGACTTCCGGTTCTTCTCCGGCGCGCCGAAGATGACCTCCCGGTAGTTGTCCAAAGTGGCGTTCTCCGGAATGATGCGCAGACTGGTGGTCAGGAGGGTGTCATTGGGACGCAGGGAAATGGTCACCACGCGCAGGACCGGGTAAACGGAGATCGCGCAGGCGATAATCAGAAGCAGATGAATCAACAGCCGCTTGAAGGGGCTGTCGCCGCGCGCTCGGAAGAAGAACCAGCGGTAGAAGCGAACCAGAGCGTTTTGTTTCTTCATCGTACCCTCCCCTCTATTCGGTGGCCGATTTCAGCCCACCGGTGACCCGCAGGTATACAATGGTGAAGCCCAGCAGGATGACGAAAATGACCAGCGCGAACATGGCGGTGAAGCCGTACCGGTAGAACTGGAACGCGGCCTTGTACATAGAAGAGACCAGGATGTCCGTCTTCTCCTGCGGACCTCCCTGGGTGATCAGCCAGATGACGTCAAACTTGTTGAAGGTCCAGATGACGCCCAGGATAACGGCGGGGGTGAGCACCGGGCGCAGGAGCGGCAGGGTGATGTTGCGGAACATCTGCCACTTGTTGGCCCCGTCCATTTCCGCCGCCTCGTAGTACTCGTGGGAGATGCTCTGCAGGCCGCCCAGGATGATGACGGCCATAAAGGGGATGCCCAGCCAGATGTTGGAAATCAGGATGGAGACGAAGGCCCAGAAGGGGTCCTGTTTCCAGGAGACCGGGCCGATGTTCGCGGCCAGCCAGGAGAAGACTGGCGATAGCAGGGCAACTTTGGTGCTCAGGCTGGCGAAAAAGTTGTGGATGTTATTCAACATAATGTTGAAAAACCCGTAGCGCAGGTCAAACTCGTTGCGCAGGGCCATCGCGGCGATGGTGGTGGGGATGGCCCAGGGGAAAACCAGCAGGGTCCGGTAGAAGCCCTGCAGTTTCATCGGTCGGTGCAGGAGCAGGGCCAGCACCATGCCGCCCGTGACGTGGAAGGTGACGTTGATGACGGTCCACAGGACCGTCCGTCCCAGGACCTCAAAGAATTTCGCGTCCTTCGCGACGTTGCCCGTGAACAGGGTCACCAGGTTCTGCCAGCCGTATTGCAGGCCGTAGGAAGCGTTCTTCGTGGCCTGAGTCCCCAGCGACGCGTTGGAGAAGGCCAGTTTGATCTCAAAGAGGAAGGGGTAAATAATCAGGAACAGGACGCCGACGAGGGCGGGAATGACCAGAAGGTACGCCAGCCCGACCCGGCTGACGCGCGGCTCGGTGATACGCTGGATGAGGAAGAAGAGCAGGCCCAGCACCACCAGAAGAAGGACCGCCGCGCCGAGGGGGGCCTGCCCGGCTGCGACCAGTTTTGTGCCTGCCAGGAACTTCTGGAAAGCCGCGAACCCACTGACCGGCAGAAGGACGAAATTCTTGAACGGCCCCTCGGGCAGGCGGATGAGGTCGGTCAGGTCAAAGAAGGCGATGATGAGCAGGACGGTGATCAGTCCGAGGATGCCCTGGATGAGCCGGACGATGACGGTCGTGAGGGTGTGGGGAGGACGGCGGAAGAAAATCTGGTAGAAGTAGACTTCAATCACAATCATTACGGCCGCGATGGCGCCCAGGAACAGGGATATTTCGCGGATGCGGGCCAGGATCATTTTGGAACTGAGGTTAATTCCGCTGGCGTGGGGTGCAAAAAGGGCCCGCAGGATCAGGTAGAGGACAATCAGGCCCCCAATCCACAGGGCCGTGGGAAGGTATTTACGAAGAGCGCCCATTTTCTCGCCCATTGCTCCTCCCAGAATCAGGTAGCGAAAGGGGGGAGCGGGATTCCCGCTCCCCCCTTGAGGACTCCAGAACTACTTCAGGGTAGCGACGCACTCATCGGCTGCCTTCTGGGCCGCCTCAGCCGCTGCCTCTGGCGTGACGGTGCCAGCCATCACGCCCTCCAGGTTGGGCCGCCAGGCATCCCAGGCGCAGCGCATCTCGGGAGCCGCCGGCATACCCCGACCGTTGGCCAGGGCCGCCATGGAGCCAGCCAGGATGGGGTCGCTGGTGATCGCCGGATCCTTGGCGACCTCTTTGTTGGAGGGCAGACGCTTGAACTGGTCCAGCCAGCGCTTCTGGACGTCCGCAGAGGTCATGAAGGTGACGAAGCGGACCACCGCGTCCTTCTTGACCGGGTCGTCCACCACGCCCTTGTAGACCATGAAGTACTTGCCGCTGGTCATCTCGGTGTAGGGGTTGCCCTTGATGGGCGGGACCGGGGCGACGCCCAGTTTATCGCCCAGGGCTTCCACGTAACTGCCGAGGGACCAGTCGCCGTTGATGATCATGGCCGCCTTCCCCTCTTTGAAGAGCGTGTCGGCGCAGTTGTAGTCACACTCCTGCGGGACCACGCCCTCGTCCTTGAGGCTCTTCACGAACTTCAGGTAGTTGATGAAGGCCTCATTGTTGAACTGGGGCTGGTCGTTCTCGTCCAGAGGCCAGCCGCCGAAGGCGCCGTAGAAGCCGGCGCCCCAGAAGGGCTCGTTCAGGTTGTAGGCGAAGCCCTGAATGTCGCCCTGGGTCAGTTCCTTGGCCTTCTGGATCAGTTCCTCAAAGGTGGCCGGCGCCTGGGGGATGAGGCTCTTGTTGTAGAGGAGCATCAGGTGGTTGCCGTAGTTATCCGGCACACCCCAGAGGACGCCCTTCACGATGGCGGGCTGGAGGGACCCGGGGAAGAACTGGTCCAGGAACGCCTGGTCAAACAGTTGGTCCACCGGGGCGATGATGTCCAGCGCGCTGAAGGGACCGGCGAAGTCGTTGGGCACGCGCACCACCTCGGGGGCCGCCTCGGCCAGCGCCGCAGTCTGGAACTGGTCGCGCAGCGCCTCGTTCTCGTAGTGCGTCCGCTCCACGTTGATGTCCGGGTTGGCCGCCTCAAACTCGGCGATCAACTGGTCCAGGAAGACATCCACTTCCTCGCCCTCCTGCTCCCAGAAGGAGAGGGTGACTTTCTCGGGAGCGGGCGGGACCGTCGGCTGGGCCGGCGGCTGAGCCGGCGGCGTGGTCGGAGTCGGGGTCGGCCGGGCGCACGCGCTCAGGACGAACGCGGCCGCCAGCATGACGCTCAACACGAGCCAAAGGGTCTTCTTCATTTTGCTTTCCTCCTGTCAGATTTGATTTGAATGGTTGGAATGGAACTGTTCAGGATAGGGTTGGTTTGGGGTTGAGTCATCGCTTTTTCTTCCAGGCATCCCTCCTTTCTGCTCCTCGCCCCCTCTGGGAGGGGGAGGGGTTTGCGGCGGCGACCCGAGGTCGCCGCCGCAAACCCCGCCGTGCTCTCCGGCGGGAGCCAGACGAGCATCACACCCGGCACGGCATTTCGCTGATGACGGCAATGAATTCGGCCGTCCGGCGGACCAGCGCCTCCACGGGCATCGGATCCGAAAAGGTCTTCTCAAACATCGCCTGCAGTTGGCGGGAGACTTTGACGTAGTCCGGGATGGACGGACGGGCCCGGCCCAGCGAGACCACCTCCGAGACCCAGGCCAGCAGCGGCGCGCCGTTGGAAGAGACCAGGCGGTTGAAAGAGGGGTTCGGCAGAATCTGGAGCATCTCCCGATACCACGGACCCACCTGGGCCGGATCGGTGGCGAACCGAAATACCTCCATGACCTGCTGGGGCCGGGAACTCTGGCGCAGGATAACGTAGGATGTCCCACCGATGGTCGGGGCCGGTTGACCGCCGGGGGCGGCGGGAGGGAGAACGTACCCCACCCGCTCCTCAAACGCTCCGTCCTCCCAGCCACTGGTGTGCCGGATCAGGTCGGCCTCGTAACTCCCGCCCAGGGCCATCGCGGCCTTACCGCTGGCGAAGAGCCGGAAGGCGGTGTCCTCCCGGTAGCGAACCACGTCCGGCGGCGCGACGCGGTGGGTGACCACCAGGTCCCGCAGGAACCGGAGCGCCCGCACCGTCGCCGGGCTGTCCAGGACGACGGCCCCGTCCTCCAGAACATCCCCGCCCGCCGACCAGAGGAAGGGCATCAGCATGTAGACCGTCGCTTCGCCCCCCGCCGTGCCGCCCGGGAAGACGAGCGGGTAGGCATAGCCGTACCGTTCCTGCACCTGGGGCTGGAGAAAGTGACGGGCCACGTCCAGCAAATCGTCCCAATCCCGGGGCGGGGTCAGGCCCTCCCGGGCGAACCAGTCTTTGCGGTACCAGAGCAGCGAAATATCCGCCTTGACCGGCAGGCCGTAGAGTTTGCCCCCGTAGGAGTTGGCGCTTACGAAGGCCGGGTACAGGTCCTTGCCGAAGGCGGAATGGTTCCACTGGGAGTTCAGGTCTTCCAGGGGGTAGAGAAACCCCGCGCGGGCCAGCCCGGCCACCCAGACGCAGTCCACCATTGCCGCGTCGGGGGCGGTGCCGCTACCCACGGCCGCGCTCAGCAGGTCGTAGAACCGGGTGTGGTTGACTACTTCCACCTGGAAGGAGACGGGCGGGTGGTCACAGGCGGCGTTCCAGGCCCGGCGGACGTGCTCCAGCAGTTCCGACCAGCGGGTGTCGGAGCACATCAGGTGGATGGACGTATCCGGGGACCCGGGGCGAGGGGAGCATTCGTTGACAAAGGTGCCGGCCCCGGGGCGGCGGACCAGCACCCCTTCGTACACCAGTTCCTTGAGCGCCTGACGGACGGGGGAACGGCTGATGCCGTAGAGCCGACAGAGTTCATCCTCGGTGGGAATCCGGTCCCCCGGACGCCACAGGCCGCTCTCTATCTGCTCCCGGATCAGGGTCTTGAGTTGATGGTAAATGGGGACGGGTGAGTCCCGGTCAATTTTTGCCATTTCGGCCCCAGGATTTGATGTACTGGTATAATATTACACCAAAGTGTTCGTTTTGTCAAGTGCCGCGGAACCTGAACTTGACAAAAAGTGCGAGGAGCGTATAATTCTGAATGAACGTTCATTCAGGAGCGTGGTGTGGCCGAGCCGCAGGAAGTGCAGGACCGCCGCGAGCAGATTCTGGAGGCCGCCGTTGCGGTTTTCGCCGAACGTGGCTACCAGCGGGCGACCGTCAAAGAGATCGCCGCCCGCGCGGGTATCGCCCCTGGTACCATTTACCTCTACTTCCGCAACAAGCGAGAACTTCTGCTGGCCCTCGCCGAAACCCTTATCCGCCGGGCCGCCGAAGCCCTTCTGGCCCCCGGCGACGACCTGGATGTGCGGTCGCGCCTGGCCCTCATCCTGCAGGACCGGCTCCAGTTTGTCCGGGAGAACCAGGGGCTCCTGCGCGCACTGGCGACCGAAATCTGGACCGACCGGGAACTGGCCGCACGGTTCTTTGGACAGGTCATTCTCCCGGTCATCGGCGCGGGCTCTGTCTACACTCAGGAACGGGTCGCCCGGGGCGAGTTGCGTCCGTTCCAGGCCGAGGTCGTCTTACCGGCAGTGGTCGGTGGGATTCTCCTGATTTCTATTCTCCGCCTGATGGCCCCTGATTCCCCCGCCGCCGCGCTCTCTGAGGAAGAAGTGGTGGAGGAACTGGTCCGCCTCTACCTTCACGGGCTCTGCTCTCATCCGGAGGAGGAATGGGACGCACGCTGACGGTAGCCCGGAAAGAGTTACTCCACATCCTGCGCGATCGACGGGCGCTGGTGGTGATGTTCCTGATTCCGGTGGTGCAACTCTTCCTGCTGGGCTACGCCGCCACCACCGACATCCGCCACCTGCGCACGGCGGTGCTGGACGCCGATCGGACTGCCCAAAGCCGGGACCTCATCGCGGCGTATCGCGCGTCCAATTATTTTGACATCGTCGCCACCGTGGGGAACGAGGAGGAACTGGGGGACCTGATGGACCGGGGCGCGGTGCGAGCGGGGCTGCTGGTCCCCGCTGGTTTCGGCGCCGACGTCGCCGCCGGGCGGCAGGCTTCCATCGCCGTCGTCATTGACGGCTCCGACCCCAACGTCGCCAACACCGTCTTCGCCGCGTCGCAGCAGGTGGGGCTGGCCCACAGTCTCCGGCTCCTGGAGCGCCGTATCGGGACATCCGCCGCCGCCGTGACCCCGCTGGAGGTCCGCCCGCGCGTCTGGTACAACCCCCAGATGCGCAGCGCCAACTTCATGATCCCCGGCCTGGTGGCGATGATACTGTTTCTCCTGACCTCTATGTTCACCGCCCTCTCCATCGTCCGGGAACGGGAGCGGGGGACTATAGAGCAACTGATGGTCACACCCATCCGCCCGATAGAAATGGTGGTGGGGAAGATTACGCCCTATGTGGGCGTGGCGTTCTTTGACATTCTGGAGGTGCTGGCGATTGCCGTTTTCTGGTTCCGCGTCCCCATCCACGGGAGTTTGCTCCTGCTCCTGGCTCTGCTGGCCCTCTCCATGGTCACCTCGCTGGGCATCGGCATCTTCGTCTCCAGCGTCGCCAACACCCAGCAGGAGGCGATGCTTCTGGTCTGGCTCACCCTGCTCCCGTCCATCTTCCTCTCCGGCTTCTTCTTCCCGATAGAGGCGATGCCGAAGGCCCTGCAGGCGGTCAGTACCATTGTCCCGCTGCGGTACATGCTGGTCATCATCCGGGGGATCATCCTGAAGGGAGTGGGGCTGGAGGTGTTGACGGAGCAGGTGGCGGCGCTGGCGGTCTTCGGGGTGGGGATTATGGCGGTGGCCGCGGCGCGCTTCCGGAAGCGGCTGGGATGAAGGATGTATGGCCACGAATTTCACGAATTACACAAATTTTTTCGTGAAAATTCGTGCCATTCGTGGCTATTCAATTCCTCTGCGCCCTCTGCGGGCTCCGCGATTCAGAAATGAGCACTAAAATGAGCGATTCCATCATTGAAACCCAAAACCTGACCCGCCGCTTTGGGCGGGTGGTCGCGGTGGACGGGTTGAGCCTCTCCGTCCGGCGCGGCGAGATTTTCGGCCTGCTGGGGCCCGACGGCGCGGGCAAAACGACGACCATCCGCTTGCTCTGCGGGCTGCTGGCGCCCACCGCGGGGAGCGCGCGGGTGGCGGGCTTTGACACCGTCCGGCAGGCGGAGGCGGTCAAGCGCCGCATCGGCTACATGCCCCAGCAGTTCTCCCTCTACGGCGACCTGACGGTGCAGGAGAATCTCCTTTTCTTCGCCGACGTCTTTGAAGTAGGGCGGCGGGAGCGGGAGGAGCGCATCGCGCGCCTGCTGGCCTTCTCCCGCCTGGAGCCATTCCGGAACCGCCGCGCCGCCCAACTTTCCGGCGGGATGCAGAAGAAACTGGCCCTGGCCTGCACCCTCATCCACCACCCGGAGATTCTCTTCCTGGACGAGCCGACGACCGGGGTGGACCCCGTCTCCCGGCGGGAGTTCTGGGAGATTCTGACTGAACTTCACCTGGAGGGGGTGACCCTCTTCGTGACCACGCCGTACATGGACGAGGCGGAGCGGTGCTCGCGGGTGGCGCTGATGCTGGACGGGCGCGTCATCGCCTGCGACACTCCTGACCGCATCCGGGAGGGGGTCACGGGCCACCTGCTGGAACTGCGCCCCCAGCGGGTTCGGGAGGCCGCCCGCGTGCTGGAGGGAACCCCCGGCGTCCTGGAGGTCCAGGTCTACGGGGACCGGCTCCACGTCTTCGTGGAGGACCCCCAACGGGGCGAGGAGGCAGTCCGGGAGGCCCTGGCCCGCGCGGGCATCGGGGTGGACTCCATCCGTCCCACCCGTCCCCGCATGGAGCAGGCGTTCATTTCCCTGATCCGGAGGCGGCACTAATGGAATCCTGGAAACGCCGCGCTCAGGCCCTGCGGGCCGATACCTATGCCCTCTACCTGGCCTACCGGGACCCCCGCACGCCCTGGTACGCCCGGCTGTTCGCCGCGCTGGTTGTCGGGTACGCCTTCAGCCCGGTGGACCTGATCCCGGATTTCGTCCCCGTCCTGGGCTACCTGGACGACCTGGTGCTGGTGCCGCTGGGAGTGCTCCTGGCGCTGAAGATGATCCCGCCGGAGGTCTGGGCCGAAAGCCGCCAGCGGGCAAGAGAAGAGATGATTTCGGGCCGACCGGTCCGCTGGGCCGCCGTCGTGGTTGTTGCGACCTGGTTGCTGGTCCTGGCGCTGGTTGCTGTGATTCTCTGGCGAACTCTGGGGAAGTAGGGCAAAACCCCGCAGTGGGGTTGCCCGACAGTTCTGGGACACGCGCGTTCGGAGTTGCCTTCTTCCGGAAAAGCCGTTATAATTCCTGTGCCGACCTTATGCGCGGAGGTGCAATATGCCATACCAGGCCACCTGGCTGCGAAGATTCACCGGGGTTTTTGATCCCGACCAGGCCCAGGTGCTGGCCGAGGCCATCAGTGATATCTATGGCGAACTGGCTCGTGCCCGGGATATCAGGGAACTCAAAAGGGTCGTTCAGGAACTGGCCGAGGCCCAGAAACGGACCGAAGTCCGGGTGGAGGAACTGGCCGAGGCCCAGAAACGGACCGAAGTCCGGGTGGAGGAACTGGCCGAGGCCCAGAAACGGACCGAAGTCCGGGTGGAGGAACTGGCCGAGGCCCAGAAACGGACCGAGGTCCAGGTAGAAGGGCTGGCCGCCCGAATGGAGGAACTGGCCGAAGCCCAGAAACGGACCGAAGTCCGGGTGGAGGAACTGGCCGAGGCCCAGAAACGGACCGAGGTCCGGGTAGAAGGGCTGGCCGCCCGAATGGAGGAACTGGCCGAGGCCCAGAAGCGGACCGAGCAACGGGTGGAGGAACTGGCCGAAGCCCAGAAACGGACCGAGCAGCGGCTGGAGGGACTGGCTCAGGCCCAGGAGGCCATGGCTCAAGCCCTGGCATCCCTGGCCCGTGCCCAGGAAGAGAGCCAGCGCCAGATCCAGGCACTGGCCCGTGCCCAGGAGGAAAGCCAGCGCCAGATTCAGGAACTGACCCGGCAAATGGTGGAGGTCCGGCGGGAACTGGGCGGGCTGGGACGGAGCATGGGGTACGCGCTGGAAAACGAGGCCTACCGGATGCTCCCCGCTTTCCTGGCCGAGAAGCATGGCATCCAGGTCACCGAGCGCTTTGTCCGAACCTACATCGGAGATGAGGAGATTAATCTCTTCGGCCGGGGACGGCGCGACGGCAAGGAGGTCCTCATCGTCGGTGAGGTGAAAGTCCGCCTGGAGGAGGGACGTCGGGAGGACGCTCTGGAGCAACTGGAGGAGAAGGCCCGGGTCGTGCAGGAAGCGTATCCGGGAGAGGAACTGTTGCTGCTGCTGGTCACCCACCATGCCCATCCAGGCATCCTGCAGAGGGCTCAAGAACGCGGCATCCTCGTTGTCCAGAGTTTTGAGTGGTGAGAGGACGTCATCCCGCGCCGTTCTCCGCGATCGGGTGATGCGCGGGGTTTTGGCATAGCGGCCCGCCGCCCCAAAACCCCGCTTCTTTTTTTGCCACGAATTTTATTTCTTTTAATTCGTGCAAATTCGTGCAATTCGTGGCAAAACAGACCCATCGGGCTTTCCGGAACCGCTATGGACGAATACGCTGTGATCGCCAGCGGCCTGACCAAAAAGTTCGGCGACTTCACCGCCGTGGACGGCGTCTCCTTCCGCATCCGGAGAGGGGAGATTTTTGGCTTCCTGGGGCCCAACGGCGCCGGGAAGACCACCACCATCCGCATGCTCCTGGGGCTTCTCCGCCCCACCTCCGGCACCGCCACCGTCCTGGGGTACGACGTCGTTCGGCAGGCGGAGGAAATCCGCCGACGCGTCGGCTACATGTCCCAGCGGTTCAGCCTCTATCAGGACCTGACCGTCACCGAAAATCTGGAGTTCTACGGCCGGACCTACGGCGTGCGGGGGGAACGGCTCCGGGAGCGCAAGCAGTTCGTCATCCGCATGGCGGGGCTGGAAGGGCGGGAGCGGGAACTGACCCGCAACCTCTCCGGCGGATGGAAGCAGCGGCTGGCCCTGGGCGCAGCCATCCTGCACGAGCCCCAGATGCTCTTTCTGGACGAGCCGACGGCGGGGGTGGACCCCATCTCCCGCCGCGCCTTCTGGGACCTGCTCTACGAACTGGCGGCAGGCGGGACGACCATCTTCGTCACCACCCACTACATGGACGAGGCGGAGCATTGCCACAGCCTGGCCTTCATCTACGGGGGCCGCATCGTCGCCCAAGGCTCCCCCGACGAGATCAAACGGACCCAGATGCGGGGGCAGGTCCTGGAGGTGGACTGTTCCGACCCGGAGCGGGCGGTTCGGTTGCTCCAGCAGACCGGCCTTTTTGACGAGGTGGCCCTCTACGGCTCCCTCATCCACGTGGTCACTCCGGATGTGGAGGCCCATCGGCGGGAGATTGAGGACCGGCTGAAACACGAAGGGATTTCGGTCCACTCGGTGGACTGGATTGTCCCCTCGCTGGAGGACGTGTTCATCTCACGCGTACGAAACGGGTAGTCAGGTCGCAGGTCGCACGGAGCAAGTCGCAGGGGGCAGGTCGCACGGAGCACGTCGCAGGTCGCAGGTCGCAGAGGAGCAGAGGATGAAACGGCATTTGTGGCTGGCAGTGGGAATTCCGGTGGCGCTGATTCTGGTGGCCGGGGCGGTAGTGGCCCTCTCCCCCGGACTCCGGGAGCGGGCCCTGGCCCTGGTCGGGACTCCCCGTCCGGCAGCAGGGAAGATTACCGCTTCCGGCTTCATTGAGGCCGAAGAGGTCGCCATCGCGGCGGAGGTCGGCGGGCGCATCGCCGGGGTGCTGGTCGCCGAGGGGGATATGGTGGAGGCCGGGCAGGTCCTGATCCGTCTGGATGACCGGATTGCCCAGGCCCAGGTCGCGGTGGCCCAGGCGGGGGTGGAGGTGGCCCAGGCCCAACTGGCCCGCGCGCGGGCCGGTGCCCGTCCGGAGGAAATCCGCCGGGCCCGCGCGCTCCTGGCCCAGGCCGAGGCCGCCCGGGATGGCGCCTACCAGGCCTGGCAGGACGCGCGCGCCCTGCTGGCGAATCCCCAGGACCTGAACGCCCGCATCGCTCAGGCGGAGGCCCAGGTGAACGCCGCCCGCGCCACCCTGGACCAGGCCGTCGCCCTGAAAGATATGGCCGAAATGGCCTACAACCAGTATCAGGCGGCGATGCGGGAGTGGGAGAGCATCCCGGAGCCGTACCGCCCACCCCTCTCCCCCGAGGTTCACGGGGTCATCTACGCCTACTGGAAGGCGTGGGCGGGGGTCAACTCCGCCGGGGCCGCCTACGACGGGGCACGGGAGACGCTGGACCTGCTGTACCAGATGAAGAAGAACCCCCAGTCGCTGCGGGCACAGGTGGACGCGGCGGAGGCCCAGTACCGGGCGGCGGAGGCGGCTGTCGCCCAGGCCCAGGCGTATCTGGACGGGCTGGAGGCCGGTGCGACGCCCGAAGAGATCGCCGCGCTGGAGGCGCAGGTCCGCCAGGCTGAGGCCCAACTGGAGAGCGCCCGGACGGTGCTGGCGAAACTGACGCTCACCGCGCCCGTCGGCGGGCAGGTGGTGGAGATTGTCGGCCACGCGGGAGAACTGGCCGCGCCGGGTGTCACCCTCATCACCCTGGCCGACCTGGAGGAGGTCACCCTGACGGTCTACGTCCCGGAAAACCGGCTGGGGCAGGTGCAGGTGGGGCAGTCGGTGGAGGTCCGGGTGGACTCCTTCCCCGACCGCGTCTTCATCGGGCGGGTAGCCTCTATCGCCACCGAGGCCGAATTCACCCCCCGCAACATCCAGACCGCCGACGAGCGGGCCAACATGGTCTTCGCCGTCAAAGTGGTCATTCCCAACCCCGACCGGGCGCTGAAGCCGGGGATGCCCGCGGATGCTGTACTGCGTTGAGGCTCAGATTTCCAGCATCTCGCCCAGCCAGCGGATAGCGGGGAAGGCACCCCGGACGGCGTTGTAGAGCCGCTCATCCGCGGTCCAGAATTCGCCTCCTACGATGTCGGTCAGGGCCAGATAGCACATGTCGTACGTGGTAGAGCGGTTGAGGCGAGACGCCAGGTCAAACGCCCGTAAGGGAAGTTCCGGCGGGTCCAGAAATGTAATGTCCAGCGACAGGGCGACTTCCAGCGCCCGGCGTGCGTCCCCGGCCTGCATCAGGCCGCGGACTACTTTGCGCCACAGGGCTGACGCCACTTCATATCGCAGCAAGTATGGAGCGACTATCTCCGCGCCGCGGCTCATCCAGGCTGTCCAGAGGGCCAGCGCTCTCTCACTCTGGCTCTCCGGGGTTACCAGGGCAACAATCAGGCTGGCATCAACGCACATTGGTAAGTTCGGCATCCCGCTCCTCCCGCATCCGGCGGATGTCCTCGGACGAGTCGGGGAGTTGGCCGTATTTGGCCCGCAATTCCTGCTGGAAGGCCCGGAGTCGCTCCACGCTCTCCATCCGCTGGCGGAGCCGGATTTCCCGTTCGGCGGCCTGGGCGATGACGCGGGACCGTTCCCCCGGAGGGATGAGTCGCCGGATTTCTTCCCACAGGGTGCGAGGGAAGACGAGGGTGACCCGGACGGTATCGTTCATACATACCTCTGATGCATAAAAATTCTCTGTACAAATTGTACACCATACAGGAGCGCCTGTCAAGGCCTTCCATTCCTGGTATGATGAAGGGGACAAACCGATGAGAAAGCGCCGCTCCCTTATATCTCTTGTATCCTTGTATCCCTGTCTACTCCTTCTTCTCCTGACTTCCTGCACCCAGAACGGGGAGAACGGGCCGCTGACCGCCACGGGCTTCATTGAAGGGACGGAGGTCCGCATCGCGCCGGAGGTCGGTGGACGGATTGCGGAGATTCGGGTGGACGAAGGGGACGAGGTGGTGGCGGGGCAGGTGCTGGTGCGGCTGGACGATGCCCTCTGGCAGAGCAAACGGCGGGAGGCGCAGGCGGCCGTGGCGGCGGCGGAGGCCAACCTGGCCCGCGTGCAGGCCGGGGCGCGGCCAGCGGAGATTGCCGCCGCGAAGGCCGCGCTGGCCCAGGCCCAGGCGGAGCGGGACGGGGCCCAGAAGGCCCTGGAGGACGCCCGCCAGGCCCTCCGGAACCCCCAGGACCTGGACCTGCAGATGGCCCAGGCGCGGACGCAGGTCCGGCTGGCGGAGCAGGAAGTAGAGCAGGCGAAGGCCACCCTGGCCGACACAGAGGGCCGGTACGGCCCCGATGACTTCCGCACCCGCGCGGCGCGGGCGGCGCTGGAGGCCGCGCAGGCCAAACTGGACGGCGCGCGCCGGTATCTGGAGGTCCTCACCGACACCCGGCAGCGGCCCCTGACCCTTCAGGCCCAGGTCCACGCGGCCGAGGCCCGGTTGCGCGCAGCGGAGGCAGCGGTGGAGGCCGCCCAGGCTGAACTGGACAGACTCCAGGCCGGCCCTACCCCCGAAGAGGTCGCGCTGGCCCGGGCGCAACTGGCCCAGGCCCGGGCTGCCCTGGCCCTGGTGGAGGCCCAGGGGAGCCAACTCCTTCTCGTCTCCCCCATCACCGGCACCGTCGCCACCCGCAGCGCTCAGGTGGGGGAGACCGCGGCCCCCGGCGTGCCCATCCTCACCCTGGCCAGCCTGGACCCGGTCACCCTGGTCCTCTACATCCCGGAGAACCGCATCGGCGAGGTCCGGGTGGGGCAGACGGTGGAGGTGACGGTGGACTCCTTCCCCGGTCGGGTCTTCACCGGCACCGTGGCGACCATCGGCACGAAGGCCGAATTCACCCCCCGCAACGTCCAGACGCGCGAGGAGCGGGTAAACCTGGTCTTCGCCGTCAAAGTGGTCATTCCCAACCCGGACCGGGCGCTGAAGCCGGGGATGCCCGCGGATGCGGTGCTGCGGTAGTCAAGACCGGTCAGGTTTTGTTCAGCACGGAGGGCAATATGCCCCGCAAAGGTAACTACCTACCAGGGAGCCCCCGGGCAAGCGCTATCAAAGACGCGGCGAAGGCATGCCCCTGTAGCGCAGGCCGCCAGGCCTGTATTCGCAGGCTAAAGCCTACGCTACATTATCTGCAAACGATTCAGGGTAGGTAATTACCCGCAAAGTCCATATGGAGTCTCTGTTGTTCCCCTACGGGTTTAGCCTCTCATACACCCCGTCGCCCATGAGCCAGTGAATCCCACTGCGGATTTGCTGTGGCGGTCTGTGACCGCCACCGCAAATCCTGTTCTTTCGGGGTTGGTTACAGCACCATCAACTCTCGCGGAAACGTTGTGAGCGTTTCAGCCCCTTCGGGGGTCACCAGTACATCGTCCTCAATCCGCACGCCTCCCAGGCTGGGCAGGTAGATTCCCGGCTCCACCGTGAAGGTCATCCCGGCCTGCAGGGGACGCCGGTTCCCCTCCACGATGTAGGGCGGTTCGTGGACCTCCAGCCCCAGGCCATGGCCGGTGCGGTGAATGAAGAAGTCCCCGTGGCCGGCCTCCCGGATGACCGCCCGGGCGGCCCGGTCTACATCCTGGGCGGCCCGTCCGGGCCGGATGGAGGCCCGTCCGGCCTCATTGGCCCGGCGCACCACCTCATAGACGCGCAACATCTCCTCCGGTAACCCTCCCAGGGCGACAGTGCGGGTGATGTCGGAGACATATCCCCCCACCATTGCCCCGCAGTCTATGACGACGGTTTCCCCTCGCCGGATGGGGCGGTCTGTGGGGGTGGCATGGGGCGATGCGGCGTTGGGGCCGGCGACGACGATGGGCTCAAAGGGCATCCCCTCGCTTCCACCGCGCAGGGTTTCCACCATCAGCAGCCCCGCGACCTCCCGTTCGGTCATCCCCGGACGAATCTGGGTGAGGACAGCCCGCAAGGCCGCCTCCACCACAGCCACCGCCCGCCGCATCTGGGCGACCTCGCCAGCGTCTTTGGTGACGCGCAACGTCTCCATCACGTCGTCCGCAGGGACCAGTTGGCAATCGGGGGCATACCGCTCCAGCAGGCGGGCCTCCATCACCCGCATGCGCAACTCTTCCACGCCGATGCGCGCCTGGGCCAGTTCCAGCGCCGCGCAGGCCTGCTGAAAAGCCGCCGCCGGGCCCCTTTCGTCGGTATACGGATAGGTCTGGATCGCACCGCTCAGCGAGGCCACTTTGGGCTCCTCCAGCGCGGGGATGATAATGGCCGGGGGGGCATCCACCGGGAAGAGGGCCACGATAGGGCGTTCACTGAGATGGAAGGAAAGGCCGGTCAGGTAGAATAGGTTGGCCCCCGGCACCAGGGCCAGGCAATCCAGCCCTTTCTGCTCCATTTGCTGTTGCAGGCGGACGATTCGGGAGGACATGGGACCTCACAGAACCTCACACGGAGACACAAGGACACAAAGAGTTTTTTTAAGTTTTTCTTTGCGCCTTTGTGTCTTTGCGTGATGCTCCCACTACCTACGGCGTGGGCGATGGCTCCGGCGTCGGCGTCTCTGTAGGCGGAGGGACCGGGGTCGGCGTCTCCGTGGGTGGAGGGACGGTGGGCGTCGGGGTCTCCGTGGGTGGAGGAACAGTGGGCGTCGGGGTCCCCGTGGGTGTCGGTGTTTCGGTGGGGGTCTCCACCGTCGGGGTAGGGGTCTCCGTAGGCGGCGGCGCCACGACACAGCGGACGCGCGCCTCGTAGGTCCGCCCCAGATGGTCCCACGCCGTCACCCGCAGGGTGTAGACGCCAGGGGCCAGCAGCGACGTATCCCAGACCGTGATCTGCCCGTCCCGCACCGGCGCCAGGTGCGGGCCGCTCACCCATCCCCAGCCGACGGGGTTCTCTCCCAGGCCGTACTCCACGTTGTAGTGGTCAAAGTTGGGGACGCTCACCGTCCCCATCACCGCCACGACGCCGAAGACGGTGGCGTCTTGGGAAGGAAAGGAGATGTAGACCTCGGGCTGGCCCGATTCGGGGAGGCAGGCGCCCAGCGGGGCCAGCGGCAACCCGCCCCAGTCCTGGGTCTGCGCCCATTCCCAGCCCTGGGGGTCGGTGATGACGACCATCACCTGCCCGTTGCACCACTGGTACCAGTCGTGCTCCGGCCCCAGGGGCGGCTGATCGGCGGCGAAGATTTCGGTCCGGCGCCGGGGGCAGTATGGGCTGGGCTGGGTGCCGGAGTCGGCGCAGATTTCCATCTCCACAATCCCCGGCGGTCGGGTGAAGTCCCGCACCGGTTTGCCCTTCAGCGCGGCCTCCATAAAGTCGTGCCAGATGGGAGCCGCGCCCATGGAGCCAGCCACCCGGTCCATCTCGCTGTTGTCGGCGTTCCCCACCCAGACGCCCACCACCAGGTCGGGGGTGTAGCCCACCGTCCAGGCGTCCCGGTAGTCGTTGGTGGTGCCGGTTTTGGCCGCCGCCGGGCGGGAGAGTTCCAGCCAGTTCGGGCAGCCGAAGGCCGGGCAGCGCGCCTGCCGGTCGGAGAGGATGGACGTAATCAGGTACGCGTGTTCGGGCCGAAGGACCTGCTGACCCGCGGGAGGACGACGGTTATCCAGCAGGACATTCCCCTGGTTGTCCTCAATGTAGAGGATGGGCGTCGGCGGTACCCGTACCCCGCCGTTGGCAAAGACGGCGTAGGCGCCGGTCAGTTCCAGCAAGGGCACCTCGCCGCCGCCCAGGGTCAGGCTGAGGCCGTAATCTTCCCGCGTGAGGGTGGTGATGCCCAGCCGCGCGGCCATCTCTTTGAGGGCCGGGACGCCGATGAACTGGAGGGCCTTGACGGCGGGGATGTTGTAGGAGTTGGCCAGCGCGCTGCGCACCAGTTGCGGCCCGTGAAACCGCCCATCGTAGTTGCGGGGGACGTAGGGCGGGTTGACGCCGTCCGGAAAGGCGGTCTGCAGGTCCCAGATGAGGGTGGCGGGGGTCCATCCCCGCTCAAAGGCGGCGACGTAGGTGAGGGGTTTGATGGCGGAGCCGGGCTGGCGGGGGGCGACCGCCATGTTCACCTGCCCGTCAATCTCCTCGTTATAGAAGTCAGCGCTACCGACCATAGCCAGGATGTAGCCGGTGGACGGCTCCAGGGCGACCAGCGCGCCGTTCGTGGCCTGATGTTCGGCCAGGGCGGCCACGTGCTGGGCGACAACCTGTTCCGCCATAGACTGGAGGCCGGGGTCCAGCGTGGTGTAGATGCGCAGGCCGCTGCCCCGGTAGAGGGCCTCGGGCCCCAGCATTTGCTCCAACAGTTGCCGGACGTAGAACACGAAATGGGGGGCCGGGATTCTGTCCTCCGGGACGAGGGGACGGAACTGATAGGCAGCCATCTCGGCGGCGGCCGCGTCGGCCTGGGCCTGGGTGATGTAGCCCTCTTTGACCATCAGGCGGAGGACGTCCTTCTGGCGGGCCAGCGCCCGTTCCCTTCCCCCCGCGAAGACGTCGTAGGCGGCGGGGGATTGGGGGAGGCCGGCCAGGAACGACGCCTGGGCCAGGCTGAGGTCGGCGGCCGTGACGCCGAAGTAGGTCTCGGCGGCGGCCTCTATGCCGTAGGCCAGGTTGCCGTAGTAGATTTCGTTCAGGTAGATTTCCAGGATGGTATTGCGCGGGTAGCGGCGGCTGATTTCGTAGGCCAGGATGACTTCTTTGACCTTCCGCCAGGCGGTGCGCTGGGTACGCTCCTCGGGGGAGAGGAGCAGGTTGCGGGCCAGTTGCTGGGGGATGGTGGACGCCCCGGAGACGGTCTCCCCGGCCCGCAGGTTGCGGTAGATGGCCTTGAGCATGGCGATAGGGTCAAAACCGGGGTGGCGGTAGAAATCGGCGTCCTCGGTGGCGATGGTCGCCTGGATCAGGTACGGGGAGATGCGGTCCAGGGGGACGTAGACCCGCCGCCCGCCCCGCTGGTCCATGACTTCGTAGAGCAGGGAGCCATCGCGCGCGTAGATTTTGGAACTGACGAAGGGGGACTGGCGGGCCAGCAGTTCTTCCGGCGGCGGCAACTGGGCGGCGATGAGCGCGTAGCCGGTGACCATCGCCGCGAAGAGGACGAAGAACAGCAGGAAGACGGCCATGGCGGCGATGAAGAAGGCCCAGGCTAGGCGGTTGCTGCCGGAGCGAGGCGGGGCCGCCGGGTAGGGGCCGGTCGGGTAACCGGGTGGCCAGGGAGGCTGACCGCCAGTGGTGGGTATCCGTCGCGTCGGTTGTGTTTGAAGCGGGCGGGTTTGTCGGTTTCTCTCCATAACATGTCGGATTATAGCATTGGGAGAGGATGTGTCAAGGAATAGTGTAACTGTTCAGCCTCACCCCTCCCCCAGCGGCTTCGCCGCTGCCGCCGCAGGCGGCGGGGGTGGGGTGAGGAAGCCTGAATAGTTATCCCTCCACCCACTCCACTCTTCCTGTCGCTTCGGTCTCGTAGCCGCCCAGGTCGGTCAGCAGAGCGCGGGGTTCTTCGGAGACCAGCCAACTGGCCAGCGCGGCGACGGGCGGGGTCTCCCAGATTTCTGCCGGGATGACCAGGTCGTACCGCTCGCGGGTCAGGGGGACGAAATCCAGCCCCCAGGCGCGGGCGGCGGCCTCAATCCCCAGGCCAGCGTCGGCGCGGCCCTCGGCGATGGCCTGCGCCAGTTCCGAATGGGTGGCGACCTCCGTCCCCGGGCCGCGCGGCCCCACCACCCCCAACCGCCGCATCTGGGCGTCCAGCCAGACCCGGGTACCGGTCCCACGTGGCCGCCCGATGAAGCGCAGGCCCGGGCGAGCCAAGTCAGCCAATCCCTGCAGGCCCAGCGGGTTTCCCGGGGCCACGATCAGCCCCACCCGCCGGTAGGCCAGCGTCACCAGGGCCACCCGGCGACCGGGCAGCAGCCGCCGGACAAAGGGAACATTGTAGGTATCGCTCTCGGCGTCCCAGAGGTGGCAGCCTGCCAGGTCTGCTATCCCCTGAGCCAGTGCCATCAGCCCGCCCAGGCTGCCGGTAAAAGTCAGGCGCAGCGTATAGCCAGGGGCGATGGAGGAGAACTGGGCCGCGACGCGGGCCAGCAACAGGTCGTGGCTGCCGGAAAAGCGGAGAACGCCCGCCTCTGGCACCAGCGGTTCCCGCGCCAGCGCCCGCCAGCGGTCCAGTGCCAGACGCACGGCCTGCTCCACCTCCGCCGGGTCGTACCCCTCCGCCACGGCGCGAAGCAGGAATGCCTCCGCCTGATGCACCAGTGCGGCACGGCGGAGAGGGGCCGGGACCGTCGGTTCGCCCGCGACGCGCGTCCCCTGCCCCCGCCGCCCGACCACCAACCCCTGGCGGGCCAGTTCCCGGTAGGCGCGCTGGACGGTGCCGACGGTGCAGCGCCAGCGGCGGGCCATCTCCCGCACTGGGGGCAGGCGGTCGCCAGGGCGCAGATGCCCGCTCAGAATCTCCCGTCGGAGCGACTCGGCAACCTGCTGATAGAGGGGTGCCTCTTCCATATGTAGAACAAGGCCGCGCTTTCGGTTGTACCACAGACTTCCCGAAAGGGCAAGCGCTATCAAAGACGCAGCGAAGGGATGCCCCTGTAGCGCAGGCCGCCAGGCCTGTATTCGCAGGCTAAAGCCTACGCTACATTATCTGCAAACGATTCAGGGTAGGTAATTACAACGCTTTGCTCTCTACCCCACATCTCCAACCTGGGGTATAATCAGAGATGTCCGATTCTGATTTTGAGCGCAGACGGTTATGCCTTACATCATCGGCCTGACCGGCAATATCGCGACGGGCAAATCCACTGTGGCCCGTATGCTGAGGGACCTGGGGGCGACGGTTATTGACGCCGACCGAGTGGCCCACGAGGTGATGCGGGCCGGGACCCCGGTCCATCGGGCAGTGGCGGAGACCTTCGGCCCTCAGGTTCTCCGCCCCGATGGGGAAATTGACCGCGCCCGTCTGGGCGCGGTCGTCTTCTCCGACCCCCAGGCGCTGGCCCAATTGGAGGCCATCGTCCACCCGGCTGTTCTGGAGGAAGTGGCCCACCGCATCGCCGCCGCGCCGACCCCAGTCGTCGTGGTGGAAGCCATCAAACTGATAGAGTCGGGGATGGCCGAAGCCTTTGACGCTCTATGGGTCACCACCTGTCCGGTTGAGGAGCAGGTCCGGCGGCTGATGGCCGACCGGGGCCTCTCCCGCCCGGACGCGGAGCAGCGGGTCAATGCGCAGCCGCCTCAGGAAGCCAAAATCGCCCGAGCCGACGTCGTCATCTCCACCGACGGGTCGCTGGAGGAGACCCGCGCTCAGGTAGAGGCGGCCTGGCGGGCCCTGCTGGAGCGGGCAAAGAATGACGAACAGTGAACGCCTCTACACCACCGAAGCCATCATCGTCCGGCGACGGGACCAGGGGGAAGCAGACCGGGTCCTGACCCTCTGCACGCCCCAGGGGAAGCGGGTCGTCATTGCGAAAGGGGCCCGGAAACCCAGCAGTCGGAAAGCCGGACACCTGGAACTCTTTGCCCGGGTCCGGATGGTTGTGGCCCGCAGTCCCTCCTCATGGGATGTGGTGAGCCAGGCGGAGGCCCTGGAGCCGCACGCCGCGCTGCGGGGAGACCTGGTCCGGGGCACCTACGCCCGCTACGTGACCGAACTCTACGACCGCTTTGTCGCCGAGGACGAGGGGGGGCCGGCCCTCTTTGACCTGCTGAGCCGCACGCTGGATTACCTGAGCCAGGTAGAGGTCGGGGAATCCGTCCCTCCGGCGCTGGACCTGCTGGTCCGGGCCTACGAGCAGCGGTTGCTGAGCCTGGTGGGTTTCCGTCCCGAATGGGGGCGGTGTATGGGGGAGCGGGAAGGCCGCCTCTGCGGGCGACCGTTGCCGGTGCGGGGGAAAACCCCGCTGGGTCTGGACCCGGAGCGGGGCGGGGCACTCTGCGCGGAGTGCTTCCAGGCCTCGGCGGCCCAGTGGGTCATGCCCCTCTCCCCGGCCGCGCTTGGCCTGCTGCGGGCCTGCCAGCGGTTGCCCTTCGCCCGCCTGCGGGAACTGCGCGTCTCGCCGGCCCTTCTGGCAGAGGTGGAGCGAGCCATGCACCACTACCTCACCTATCACCTGGAGCAGGACATTCGCACCGGCACCTTCCTGCGCCGGCTCCGAGGCGCGCGCGGGTCCCAAAAAGCGGAATGGTAACTCACAGCAGGTCCACCGGGTCCACATCCACCAGCCAACCCCGGGGGATGGGGACCGCCCGCAGGAAGGACGGGGGATCGGGGTGGCGAAGGATGATCTGCCACCGGTAGTACCCCCGCAGCCGAGCGAAGAAGCAGG